>VOFC01002970.1_pt1 | contig 24561 bp, 42 predicted proteins | sample 5384161 | NCBI WGS metagenome assembly VOFC01 (sample SAMN12384722, study PRJNA508395) | human gut metagenome | isolation source: healthy gut B | host: Homo sapiens | reverse complement strand
CAGCAACACTTTGGTAAAGACTACCACGCTGACGTTGGCAGGCCTGAGCTATGCGTTTGCTTACCGGTGCGGCCTAATCAATATTGGCGCAGAGGGGCAGATGTACATCGGCGCCCCCTGATGGCGACGCTGGTTGTGCTGTTTATGCCCGGCCCGGGCGTGCTGGTGGTCATCGTAGCGCTGATTGCCGGGTTCCTCGGCGGCGCAGTGTGGGGCCTGCTGGTGGGCTGGCTGAAGGTGCGCTTCGGCGCCAACGAGGTCATCACCACGGTGATGCTCAACTATGTGGCCATGTATCTGGTTCAGTGGGCTGTCTGCGGACCCATTCAGGATCCCAACAGCAATGCCGCTCAGACCATTATGTTCGACTCTGCCTACTGGATGCACAATATTGTCCCCGGCACAAAAGCTGCACACGGGCGTTATTTTGATGGTCCTGTCTTGCTCGTTTTCTTTGGCGTGTTCCTGTGGAAAACTTCTCCCGGGCTTGAAATGCAGATCGTTGGGCAGAACAATCGGGCAGCGGCTTATGCCGGCATCAATGTGCAGAAGAATACACTGCTGGCCATGTTTATGGCGGGCGGCTTTGCCGGGCTTGCCGGCGCGATTGAGGTTCTGGGTGTGCAGCACCGTCTGCTCAAAGGGCATGGCCAGTAACTTCGGCTTTGACGGTGTGGCTGTGGCCCTGCTGGAGCCAGCAACCCGGTTGGTATGTTCTTTGCGGGTATTTTGCTGGGTGCCATGAAGAGCGGCGGCAATGCCATTCAGATGTTCACGCCTGTCCCCTCTTCTGTGGTGGATCTGATCCGTGCACTGGTGATCGTGTTCGTGCTGGTCAATGTGCTGTATCGCGTGACAGAGAAGGTAAAACAGCACAAGAAGGAAAAGAAGGGGGTGTCCGCCAATGTTTGATGCCATCATTTCGTTTCTCTCGGCAATGATCCGCTACTCAACACCGCTGTTGTTTGTGTCACTGGGCGTGATGGTTATGGAGATCGCAGGCGTTGTAAATATGGGCGCCGAGGGTATGATGATCATCGGATGTCTGGCCGGCGTGGTCGCAACAGCTTGGCTGGGCAACGTCTGGTTGGGAGCGCTTGTGGCCATGCTTGTGGCCGGGATCTTTGGCCTGCTGTTTGCCCTGCTGGTGCTGGAGTTCCAGATCAATCAGGTGGTTTTGGGCGTTGCCTTTAACCTGGTGGGAGCGGGACTAACTACAACGCTGAACCGAGCCTTCTTTGACGGCATGAGCGCCGGCGACACCTTTGGACAGATAGGGACCTTCCCCATTCCTACCTATATCGCCGTGCTGCTGGTAATTCTCTGCTGGGTCGCACTGTATAAGATGAAGATCGGCGTGCAGATGCGCTCCGTGGCGAGAATCCCGTGGTTGTGGAAAGCGTGGGTATCAGCGTAAAGCGCCTGCGCTATATGGCCTGCGTGGCAGGCGGCATGCTGGTGGGCCTTGGCGGTGCCGTCCTCTCTACCGGCATTTTGAGCCAATTCACGGAAAACATGACGGATGGCCGCGGATTTATCGCGCTGGCTGCCGTTACCTTCGGCAAGTACACTCCCTTCGGCACACTGGGCGGCGTGATCGTATTTGGTATCGGCGAAACTCTGTCCTACCGTCTGCAGGCCGGTGGCGGCGCCTTCCCCTATGAGTTTGCACTGATGCTGCCGTATGTGCTGACTGTGCTTGCGCTGTGCGTATTCTCTCTCGTAATGCCAAGGATCCCGCTGCGCTGGGTGTTCCCTATTACAAGAGCCACTAAAGCACGGAAATTGTTCACCGTCCTTTCCCGCAGTGCAGGTGGAGCCTATCCAAATGGGCTTGCGGTAATTGGAAATATTAAAATCAATTAGGAGGATCAAAATGAAAAAAGTTATAGCACTTATGCTGTCTCTTGTGATGGTTCTGGGCCTGCTGGCTGGCTGTGGCAATAAGCAGAGTGACAGCGACAAAAAAGAAAGATGGCAAAGATTACAGCAGCAATGTGAAGATCGGCGTTATGCTCCGCCGGCAGCGCTAACGATGGTGGCTGGAACCAGATGGTTGCTGATGCCGCCAAGGCTGCTTCCGGACTATCCCGGCAGCGCTGTCAACTATTCCGAGTCCATTTCCGCCACCGACTTTGAGAGCACCATGCGCGGCTATGCCGATGCCGGCTACACCATTATTGTCTCTCACGGTGCCGAGTTCCTGGATGCCGCAAAGCTGGTGTCTAAGGAGTATCCTAACATTACCTTCATCTGCACCAGCGCTCAGTCCGGCCAGGAGCCGAACCTGACCGGTATCGACTTTGCTACCTATCAGCTGGGCTTCCTGAACGGTGCCGCCTGCGCCATGGCTACCAAGACCAAGAAGATCGGCGCTGTTGGCTCCAATGAGATCGACTCCATCATTGCATGGTGCAATGGCGTTATCGCCGGTGCCAAGTACATCGATCCCGAGTGCGAAGTATTCCCCGTGTACACCGGTTCCTTTGACGATGCTCTGAAGGCCAAGCAGGCTGTTGATGCTCTGCAGCAGAAGGGCGTTGACATTGTCACCCAGAATGCTGACGCCTGCGGCGTGGGCGCTGTGCAGGAGTGCGATGCACTGGGCCTGATGAACGTGGGCGCTGTGTCTGACCAGACGACCATCGGCGAGAGCTGCTTTATCAGCGTGATCCAGGATGCTCAGCTGGGCATTACCACGGCCATTGAGCAGGCTGTTGAGGGTACGCTGAAGCCCGGCTTCGTGAGCATGGGCGCTTCCGTTGGCGTCATCACCCTGACCGGTTATGCCGGCAAATATGCCGATGTGCTGAGCAAAGAGCAGAAGGCTACCCTGCAGGATCTGTGGCAGAAGTCCTATGACGGTGTGGATCTGTCCACACTGGTGGGCTAACCCCTCACACACGCATTTTGCGTGAAGCCGATTTTTGCAAAGAAATCCAACCAGTGATAAAACTGCGCGGAGCGGTCTCCGCTTCGCGCAGTTTTTTATTGTAGGACACGCATCCATATGCCCACCCTTTCAAGGAACAAAACAAAAGTTGAGTTGCATTTTTACTTTAAATTTGAAACCTCGGACCGGCGCTCGCCGAAGCGGCCTGGTTTTAGATATAGATAATAATCAATTCAGAAAAGGCCCTTCCCAGGGGGATGGAAGCCACTAAGGAGGCCGTAGAATCCATGAGTTTTATTGAATTAAAAGACATTACCAAAATTTATCCGGGCACAGTTGCCTGCGACAAGGTCTCTGTCAGCTTTGAGCGTGGGGAGGTCCACACCCTGCTGGGCGAAAACGGTGCCGGCAAGAGCACACTGATGAATGTGCTCTATGGCCTTACCAAGCCGGACGGCGGATCCATCACTGTGGACGGCAAGGTGGTAGAGATCGATTCCCCAAAGACCGCCATCGCCTGCGGCATTGGCATGGTGCACCAGCACTTCATGCTCATCCCCACCCTGTCTGTGGTAGAGAATGTTATTCTGAGTCTGGATGAGAAGCAGGCATTCATCGACAAAAAAGCGGGTTGCTGCCCACATTGAGGAGATTTCTCAGAAATACGGCCTTGCGGTGGATCCCTATGCAAAGGTGTCTACACTGACCGTGGGACAGCAGCAGCGCGTGGAGATTATCAAGGCGCTGTATAAAAAAAAGTGCGACCTGCTGGTGCTGGATGAGCCTACCGCCGTGCTGACTCCGCAGGAAAAACAAGGGAGCTGTTCGTCGCCATCCGCAATCTGATTGCGGAGAACAAGGCCGTGATCTTCATCAGCCATAAGCTTAACGAGGTCATGGAGATCAGCAAAAGTTATCACCATCCTGCATCTGGGCAAGGTGGTTGGATCTGTTTTGGCCAGTGAAACCAACGCAAAAACAGCTTGCCAGCATGATGGTGGGCAAGGAGGTCAACTTTGAAACGCCCAAGGGCGAACAGAAGCTGGGGGATGTAATGCTGGAAGTCGTGGATATGCATGCCAAGAACAGCACCGGTGTGGAGACGGTGCGCGGCCTGAATATGAAGGTGCGTGCCGGCGAGATCTACGGAATTGCAGGCGTGGACGGCGATGGTCAGAGCGAGCTGATCCGCGGGATTGTGGGTCTATGCAAAAAGACCGGAACCGTGCGCATCGCAGGCGAGGACGTATCCAATTCCTCCCCGCGCCAGATTTTTGGATCGTGGGGTCTCCCACATTCCGGAGGACCGGCAGGGTATGGGTGTTGTGATGAATATGTCCATCCGCAACAATCTTGTGCTGATACTTTCTATAATGACAAATTTACCAACGGCGTTTTCCTGAACTGGAAGAAGATCGATGAGCAGGCCGAAATGCTGATTGAGCACTACGGCGTGAAGACGCCCAATGCAGACAATGACATTCACTCGCTCTCCGGCGGCAACCAGCAGAAGGTAGTGGTTGCCCGCGAGCTTGACAAGCAGCCGCAGCTTCTTTTTGCGGTGCATCCGACGCGCGGCGTGGATATCGGCGCAACGAAGTTTATCCACGAGCAGATCGTGGCGGCACGTGACCGGGGCTGCGCGGTGGTGCTGGTGTCTACAGAGCTGGACGAGATCATGAGCCTGAGCGACCGGATTGGCGTAATTTACGAGGGCGTTTTGCTGGGTGAGATGGATCGGGCCGATGCTAACTATGAGCGTCTGGGCCTGCTGATGGCCGGCAAGAAGGAAACCGCAGAAACAGTTAGCTGAATACAGGAGGATACAACATGGAAGCTGTACATCTGACATATTTTGAGACCCCCAAAGGATGACCTGAAGATCCACGAGATTTATCGCAACGAAGCCCTGCTGCAGGAGATGGAAAGTCTTTCAGCCGGACGTAAGTCCCTGCCGGATGCAAGCCAGTATTACACCACGCCGGTGGTATTCCCCAAGCCCGGCAGCGACCGGCCGTATATTGTCTCCTCTATCGTACTCAGCGCAGACGGCAAGATGGCCTTCATGGACAATCAGGTAGGCCCCCTGATCGCCAAGCTCAATGAGCTGGACCCTACCGGCGGCGCAGATGATTTTTGGTGTCTGAATATGCTGCGGGCCAACTCCGATGGCATTTTGGTAGGTGCGCGGACACTGCAGAACGAGCCCACATACATTAATAACTGTATGGATATCAGCCTTTTCCGTCAGCGGCAGGAGGTTTTGGGCAAGCCCAACCAGCCCTGCCAGGTGGTGGTAAGCTTGGACGCCACAGATATTCCCCCTATGAGCATATCACGTTCAGAGTCGATACAGAGGAGCGATTGAAAATGCTCATTGCCACCTCTGCGGTGGGCTGGGAGAATATTCAGAGGGATAGCCACCTCAAGCATTGCCTTGTGGGCCCCTTCACAAGCCGCGACCAGGTAGATGCAGCCCAGCTGCCCGCTATGGACCGGGACTTTGATCTGGTGCCGGTGATCGTTACCGGACAGGGTGCCGAGCCTGACACGGAATTGCTGTTGTATGTGCTGCGAAAGCTGGGTATGGAGGTTGTGTGTGCCGAGGCCCCCAGCTACTGCGGACATCTGATGCAGCATGGCTGCCTGGATGAATACTTTATCAATTATTCCATGCTTTATGTGGGCGGTACCATGTCCCCGGGCGCCGCTTTCCCGAAGTCCTGGAAGGATCACCCCCCATGCTGATTTGGTCAGCGTGGGTATCCACCGCCAGAATTTCCTGTTCACACGGCAGAAGATTCGCTACGGTATTACATCGAAATAACTATTATCGCCAGGGACGCGAGAACTGCGATAGCCAATGTCAGCAGTTTTCTAATGACTGCTGACATTTTTTATAAGGAGTGTTTGATATGAGACAGAATGCAGATATTTTAATTCGGAACATCACGGTTTACACGCAGGATGAGCAGCGCCGGGTGCTGCCTGAAACGGATGTAGCCATCCGAGAGGGCAAGATCGCTGCAATCGGCAAGCTTTCTGAGGAGGAATGGACGGCTGCCACGGTGCTGGATGGCACCGGCAAAGCCCTTTTCCCCGGTATGCAAAACCTACACGTGCATATTTTCCAATCTTTGCTGAAGGGCCTTGGCGCAGATCTGAACCTCATTGAGTGGCTGAAGGCTGCGCCCCTGCGGGGTGGCCCGGCGATGACGGATAGTCTCCAGCGCCTTGCCTGCAAGATTGCTGCCATGGAGAGCCTCAAGTGCGGCGTGACTACCCTGTCTGATTTCAACTATGTGCAGAATAACGATGATCTGCCCCACGCCTGCATCGAAACCATGGAGCAGGTGGGTATTCGCGGCATTTACATGGATTGCTATCACGACACTGGCCTTGAGATGGGCGTGAACCCCGGGTTTATTCACCCGGCCGAGGAATGCATCCGCCGCACCGATGCCCTGCGCAAAAAATATGAGGACGGCACCCATCCCCTGATTCGGGTGGGGCGGGCGCCTTCTGTGCCTTGGGCACTACAGAAGCGCTTTACCGGGAGATGGTGGCCTATTCCAACGACACCGGTGTGCCTTACACAATGCACATTCTGGAGACGGAGGAGGACAATCTTTTTCACCCAGAAAAAACTTCGGTAAGTCCGTGGTGGAAGCCATGGAGAGCTTTGGCGCGCTGACTGATCGCCTGCTGGCGGTCCACTGTGTCTGCCTGAAGGAGGAGGAGGAAATCGCGGCATTTGTCCGCAACGGCGTCAACGCTTGCTATTGCCCGACCTCCAATGCGTATCTTGGCTCAGGAATTCCTCCCATGGCCTCCATGCTGCATCAGGGTGTCAACATCACCATGGGCACGGACGGTGCAGCCAGCAACAACTCCTCCGACATGATCGAAAGCTTGAAGATCGGCCTGCTGCTGCAAAAAGGTCGGAACCAGGAGCTGTGGCTATGTCTGCACAGAATATGCTTGATTTTACCACTGTTAACGCAGCTAAAGCGGCCCATCGCAGTGACCTGGGCCCATTGAGGTGGGGAAGCTGGCGGATATGTTCATCTATGACCCCATCTATCTGCGTTCCACGCCGAATTTCGATACCCTTGCAACCCTGATGTATAACTCCAGCCAAGAGAATGTGGAGACCACCATTGTGGGCGGCCGCATTGTGTATCATAAGAATCAGTTTGCCTGTGGCCTGGAGGAAAAAGGCTGTGGCGGCTGAGGCTGATCGTGAGGCCAAAAAGTTCTTGGCCAGCATGTAAGACCGGGAAAAAGGAGAAATAAGTCCATGACAAAACTGCTGTTTGTCTGCGGCAGCGCACGCAAGGCTTCCACCGCCTACGCCATTGAAGAGGCCAAACGCGCAGCTGAAGCGGTGGAGGATGTAGAGGTTGATGTGCTCTCACCTTCACGGAAAAAAAAAATCGCTCCCTGCATGGGCTGCAACGCCCTGCGTGCGTAAGGGCGTGACCCACTGCGTGGTATACAGTGATGACATGGGTACATGGAACGAGGATTTTTTCAAGTACGATGGGATCCTGATCGGAACGCCCGTATATGAAAATGGGTATTACCCGCAGCTGTGCGGATTCTTATCCCGGTTCCGGGCCGAATACCTCAATCACAGGGACAACCCCGATCTGCGGCTATATATGCCCGGAGCGGCGCTGGCTGTGGGCGGCACCCGCAATGGGGGTCAGGAGTGTGCCATCAACACCATCCTGGGCTTTTACCATACACAGGGAATGCCGGTGGTTAACGGCGGCCTTGGCGTTTATGCCGGCGCCGCGGTGTGGAGCCAGGATCGCATGGCCGAGGGCGCTGCCGAGGATGAAAAGGGTATGGAAAATGCACGCGCCATCGGCCGGCGGCTGGCGCTGACGGCCAAAGCCCTGAAGGCGGGAAAGCCGCAGACATAAGGAGACAACGAATGAAGCATTGGAGTGTGAATGAGGCCGCAGCCGACATACTGGAGCGAGAGGTCATTCCCAAGGCTGATCGGCTGAATATCGGCGTGATCCACCTGAAAACGGTGCCACGGTGCTGGATATGGGTATCCACTGCAAGGGCGGTTTTCGGGCCGGAAAGTATTTTGCCGAGGTAGGTATGGGCGGGCTGGGCCGATTGAGCTTTGCCATGATCCCGCTGAAGAACTACACGGTGCCCGGTTGCGGGTGTTCACGGAAAATCCGGGCGTATGTGAAATGGCCTCTATGTGGCTGCCACCAGGGGTGCCTTGGCGGGGCGATCTGCAGGTGATTTCGGGACCGGTGCGATCCATCCTGGGATCGGATCAGTTCGCCCAATCCGTGGATTATCGTGACGTGGCGCCCCGCAAGGCGGTGGCCGGCGTGCAGACCACGGTTCTACCCGATGAAGAGCTGGCCGAGAGCATTGGGAGGGTGTGCGGTATTGCGCCGGAGAAGCTCTATATCATGGCTGCCCGGACGGGATGCATGGTAGGTGCCAAAATACAGGTGTGTGCCCGCAACGTGGAGCAGGCGATGCCCACGGTGGCGGACAGGGGCTTCTCCATGGAGCAGATTATTGAGGGCAACGCTACAACGCCCATGGTCAGCGTAGTGGACGATGAGGCCATTGCCTACGGCCGGGTAAACGATTGCCTGATCTACGGACAGGAAACAAATCTGACGGTGCGGTGCGAGGACAAGGATATTACCGTAATGCTGGAGGATATTCCCTTCTCCAAGTGTACGGATGTTTATGGAACGCCCTTTCAAATCCTCTTTGACCGATGCGGCAATAACTGGGCCTATGTCCCCAGAGATTGGGATGCACCCTGCAAGATTAACTTTTTAATATTACCACAGGAAACTCCTATTCCACAGGGCGTTTGAACGACGAGACGCTGGAAAAGGCTTTCCTTGGAGACGGAGGGAAGATACTGTGATGCATATCAAGGATCTGGATGTTGAAAACCGCCGCTCCTGGCAGGGGAGCGCTGGACATGATCTTCACCCTGTGCGGGAGGCTGCGGATCTGTCGTTTGATTGCCGTATGCTGGGAAGCCGGAATAAGCTGCCCACTGTGGAATTCCGCCTGACGCCCCTGCAGAGCTGACGCTGCCCCATGTGGCAAGCACGGCAGACGGCACGGTGGAAGTATGGAAATACGGAACTGTGATTCTGACAGACCACATACCGGCTCAAGTGCCGGAGGCGACAACGGTATTCCTGCTGCGGCCCGATGGTGCGGCGGCGGTAACATACCGGGCATTCAAGGAGAGCGTGCGGGTGCTGACCGAGCTGAAGCTGCCGGCAGAATTTTCATGGAGCTCTATTTTCCTGGCGCCTCTGTGCGATGACCTATCCCTTACGCTTGCAAGAGAGGCCGCAGCATATGCCTATGGAGCTATGCACACTGCCTGGCTGCGCAGCTCCGATGATGAGGCGGGTAAAGGCTGCCATGACCGCTATGAACCGCTGCGGCGAACTGCGGGTGCAGAATATGGCAACTGCCAACACTTGGGTCAGCGGCAGCGTGGACGAGGCGGAATTGCTGAAAATGCTGGATAATCGCCCCTGCTGACGGCAGGGTATCGCCCCTGATACAGATTTTTTCGAAGGAACATTGAAAAGGCGCAAATGTCGATTGACAAATAAAGACAGGAATGGTACGATCAAATAGGTAGGACCTATTTGATGAAAGAATGTAGTCAGGGGAAACCGCAGGATGGAAAAGGGAACACAGCTTTCTGAAAAAGTTACGCAGATACTCCTCCATGAAATCAGGAATGGGGATTTTAACGGATTAGATTCATTGCCTCCCGAGGTGGAGCTGGCGGAAAAATTTAACGTGAGCAGAAATGTGATCCGCGAAAGCTTGGCCCGGTTAGAGCGTGAGGGCTGGGTAGTGCGAAAACATGGCATCGGTACGCTGATCAACAAGAGCGTGGTTCATGTTGATACCCGGCTGGATCTGAATTTTGAGCTGAACCAGACATTGGAGCTCAGCGGCAAGCACGCTAAAACAGAGTGGGTGCGCAGCCGGATAGATCCGACCAATGCCACTGTGGCGGCGCAGCTGAATATCCCTGTAGGGGAGCAGGTGCTGCGTGTGGCGCGTATGATCAGCGCTGATGGCCGTCCTGCGATTTTTTGTGTGGGATTACCTGCCCATGAAGCTGATCGAAAATAATAGCTACCAGCTTGAGGACCTGCGGCCGCCTATTTTCGAGTTTATGAAAAAGTTCTGCTCTGTATCTGTGGAGACTAACCTTTCGGAGCTGCGGGCTTCCCGTAACGCAGGAAGTCGCTGACGCTTTGAATATCCCGCTAAGCTGCGCACTGCTGTTCATCGGAGAGGTGGGCTACGATCTGCGCTCCCAGCCAGTGCTGTATTCTGAGGAGTATTTTTCTTGATCGTGTGATCAAACACATGATCGTGCGTAAAAAAAATCTAAATTCAAATCACAGAAAGGTGCAAATGAATATGCTAAACGAAGTAAGAAAGAAGAAGTGCTGGAGCTTGCCAAGGTGCTGATCTCCCAGCAGAGCTATTCCGACATGAGGGCGGCGTAGCGGCCGAGCTGGAAAAATATATGAAGGCCAACGGCTTTGATGATGTGACCGTGGATAAGTACGGCAATATCATCGGCAAGATCAAGGGCAACCGTCCCGGTAAGAAGGTTCTATTTGACGGGCATATCGACACGGTTCCCGTGGCAAACCCCCGCCGCATGGGTTCATGATCCGTTCAAGGGCGAGGTGGTGGACGGCAAGCTCTATGGCCGTGGCACCTCAGATATGAAGGGCGCAGTGGCTTCCTTTACCGCAGCCGCCAATTTCTTTGCAAAGGATACCGCCCGGGACTTTCCCGGCGAGATTTATATTGCCGGCGTTGTACACGAGGAATGCTTTGAGGGCGTGGCCGCCCGTAGCGTCAGCGAGATCGTCAAGCCCGACTATGTGGTTATCGGCGAGGCATCCTTGTGCAATTTGAAGATCGGCCAAAGAGGTCGTGCCGAAATCGTGGTCGAGACCTTTGGTGTGCCCGCCCACTCTGCAAACCCTGAAAAGGGTGTCAATGCGGTATACAGCATGTGCAAGGTGGTGGAGGCCATTCGCGGCCTGAAGCCTGTGGAGCATCCTGTTCTGGGCAAGGGCATTCTGGAGCTGACGGATATCAAGTCTACACCCTATCCCGGTGCTTCTGTGGTTCCCTCCTACTGCCGCGCCACCTATGACCGGCGGCTGCTGGTGGGGAGACGAAGGAAAGCGTGCTGGCACCTATCCAGGCATTGCTGGACGACCTGATGGCCAAGGACCCCGCCATCAAGGCCAAGGTTTCCTTTGCCGTGGGTGAGGAGAAGTGCTACACCGGCAACAAGATCCAGGGCGAGCGGTTCTTCCCCGGCTGGCTGTTTGATGAGAACGATGCTTTCGTGCAGGACATTCTCACCGAGCCTCCACGCCATCGGCCAGACGCCGGAGGTGACTCAGTACAGCTTCTGCACCAATGGCAGCCACTATGCCGGTGAGGCAGGCATCAAGACCGTGGGTATGGGCCCGTCCAGAGAGAATTTGGCCCACACCGACAACGAATATATCGAGATCGAGCAGCTGGCAAAGGTTTGCCAGAGCTACTACGCCATTATGAAGGCTCTTTTTGAAATGAAGAACGCCTTCCCCCAAAATACCTCAGGAATCGGTAAGGACGCATGAGTGACTTTAAGTTTATTACAAAAAGGATCCCACGGATCGAGGGCAAGGCTTTGGGCCTGGGGCGGCCTGTATACATGGCAGATCAGGTCCGGCCGGGTACACTGATCGTAAAGGCGATCCACTGCCCCTATCCCTTTGCAGAGGTTGAATCTCTTGATTCCCACATCGCAGAAAAAGGTTCCCGGCTTTGTCCGCTTGTTTACTTGGCAGGATACGAACATCATTACCAACTTCGGCTGGAATTACACCCCTTTGAGCGCAATGTGCTGAACCGGGTGGGCCGGTATGAGGGAGAAGTGGTGGCGCTGGTGGCAGCAGAAACAGAGGAGGCTGCCGAGCGTGCCAGAAACCTGGTGAAGATCAAGTGGAAGCCCAGAGAACCGCTGATGGACTTTACCCATGCCCTGGAAAGCGATATTTTTGGTGCATGGCGACCACTTGGATGAGATGTATATCCAGCCCAACCTGGCGGAGAGTTATCGGCCGGAGAGGAACCAGGTACACCGGAGTGTGCGGGAATACGGAGATGCCGATGCCGTGCTGGCCCGGTGCGATCATGTGACCCGTGTCAGGGTCTATACACCCCAGCAGATCCACACCCAGCTGGAAACCCACCGCTGCTACAGCTACTATGATGACCGCGGATATCTGACCATTTTGGCCCCCACACAGGCGGCGGACGCCATGCAGGAGGATGTGGCCAGAAGTCTCGGCATTGACCGCAGAAAGCTGCGGGTTATCAAATCTCAGGTGGGCGGCGGCTTTGGCGGCAAGAATATTTTTAGCCCCTATTGCTGGTGCGCATTGGTAACCTACCTGACGGGGCGGCCCGCTTCCCTGATTTTCAGCCGGGAGGAGGCTATGGTTACCATCGGCTCCCGGCATGAATATATGCTGGAGGCTGCGGTAGGTACGGATCGGGACGGAACAATGCGTGCCATTGACGTGACCGGATTCCAGAACGCAGGCGCCTACTCCGAGATTTCGGAGGATGTAATGGAGACGGGCATCAAAAACTCCTATGCGCTTTTCCCCCGGGTGGATGCGCTGCGGATCAGCCAGTATTCCGTGTTTACCAACAAGATGGAGGGCTGTGCCTTTCGCGGCTTCGGTGCAACGCAGAATTGCTTCTTGCTCAATGTGGCAGCCCGCCACATTGCCGATGAGCTGCAGCTGGATCTGTCTGAGGTCTTTTTGAAAAATATCGCCCGGCTGGGGGATTCCCATCCCGTGATGAACGGCTGGATGGAGGATGATCCCGCTTATATCCAAAGCACCACTTTGGCCCAGTGCATCCACAGATCCAAGGAGATGATCGGCTGGGACAAAAAACGCAACCGTACCGTACCTCAAGGCACAGTGGTGCGGGGCGTAGGCATCGGGATTTCCTCTCACGCCTCCGGCGTGCCCAGGGTTGACCGCGGCAATGTGAATATTGCCATGAATGCGGACGGCTCATTTTGCGTATTCTCCGGTCATGCGGATATCGGTACCGGGTCCAATACGGTGATACTTCAGATCGTGGGCGAGGTGCTGGGCGTTTCGCCCGACCATATCCATTTGGTGGCGGCGGATACCGCCTGCACACCCTTCGACCCCGGCACCTACGCCTCCTCCAATACCTATCGCTGCGGAGGCGCCGCCAAATTGGCCGCAGAGAAGATGAAAACGCTTTTTGTGGAAATGCGTGCGTGAGACGGCGAATCTACCTGCCGATGAGCCGCTTGAGTTCCGGGACGAGGTATTCTATCTGTCCAATGGCCGGCGGCTGATGGATCTGATCGAATTTGCGGATAAATGGGGCTTTTACTGGGGCGGCGGCGACCCGCTGGTGGTAAGCGCATCCTTCCCAGACACCTTTGCACCCAGCCCCTATGTTGCCACCTGTGCAGAGGTAGAGGTGGATAAGAGACGGGTTACTATCGTCTGGTGCATATGTCCTCGGCCATCGATTGCGGCCGGGTGCTCAATCCCATCAACGCACGGGTGCAGGCCATGGGAGGCATTACCCAATCCATCGGAATGACCATGTTTGAGGAAATCAAATATGGCCCAGAGGGATCACCGTATGCTGACGCGGGATATGCAGAACTATAAGATCCCCTGTCAGATGGATATGCCCACCATGGATGTGGAGTTCGTGGAATGTGAGAGCCCACCGGCCCCTTCGGCGCAAAGTCGCTGGGCGAGATTGCCACCGGTTCTCCGGCACCGGCAATTTCCGATGCGCTGTTCAACGCGCTGGGCATCCATTTTGATACGCTGCCCATCACGCCGGAAAAGGTGCTCAGGGCTATTCAGGAAAAGGAGGGCGGATATGCAGATTCGTGAATACCAAAAACCCGCCACACTGGATGAGGCCTATGCCCTGCTGGTAAAAGGAAAAAACAAACCGCATTTTGGGCGGATGTACATTTTAAAGCGTACAAATGTGAAGATTGGCACGGCCATCGATCTGAGTGCCTGCGGCCTTGACTACATCCGTGAAACGGAGGAGGCCGTGATGATCGGCGCATATACCTCCTTGCGGGATATAGAAACCAGCGCCGTCATCCTGAAAACTTCGGACCCGCCCCTGCGGAGGTGCTGGAGCATCTGATCGGCGTACAGCTTCGCAATGTCATCACCATCGGCGCCCATGTGGCATCACGGTTTGGCTTTTCCGATATGATCCCCACGCTTTTGGCCATGAATGCCAGCTTGCGGTTCTACCGCGGCGGCGTGAAGAGCCTGTGGGCGTATATGAACGAGGACGTGCCGGAGAGGGATATTCTCGTGGAGATCGTGCTGCCCAAGGAGGGCCGCCGAACCAAGGTGCAGATGATGCGCTTGAGCTATAACGATTATTCCATCTTTTGCTTGGCGGCCAGCCGCGTGAAGGAAAACTGGATCATTGCCGCAGGCGTGTTTCCCGGACGGGCCAAGCTGGCGGAAAAGACCATGAGCGAGATGCGTGACACCCCGGTTACGCGCGGACGGGCTGCGGAGCTGGCCCGGCGGATCACGGCAGAATATCGCTTTGGTACGAATTATCGGGGTACGGCGGAATACCGTCGTACACTGTGCGAGGTATTTGCCCGGCGGCAATTGAGGAGCTGGCAGATGAAGATTCATGTAAAATGTAACGGAAAGCAGCAGGAGTGGGATGTCACGCCCAACGAATATCTGGCGGATACCCTGCGCAGCCACGGCTGCCCCCTCTGTAAAGATCAGCTGCGGAGACGGGGCATGCGGCACCTGCACGGTGATGCTTAACGACAAGCCCATTGTTAGCTGCGAATACCTGTCGGTTTCGGGCCGACGGTGCAGAGATCGTCACCGTAGAAGGATTGGGCAGCGAGGCAGATAAGATCGTGGAATGCTTGACACGGTATGGCGGCGAGGGCTGCGGTTATTGCGCGCCGGGATTTGTTGTGCTGGCCTATGCGCTGAAGCGGGAGCTGAAAAACCCCACCTATGACGAGGTAAAAGCCTATTTGGACGGCAACCTCTGCCGCTGCACGGGTTATATCGTGCGGATAGAGGCCGTGCTGGATTATTTGAAGCTTCCTTAAAAAACTGTATACAAGGAGAAAAGACTATGGCTGATCTGAAAACGATGCTCTGCGGAAGAGAACTGGACACTCCCTTTGTGCTTGGCTCCGGCCCCTGCGGCTGGGATGCCGAAGCGCTGGCAGCCTGCGCTAAAGCTGGCTGCGGCGCAGTGGTGACCAAATCCATCACCGTCAAGGGGTGCGGTGAACACCACTCGCCACATGATATCCAACGGGAACATGAGCCTGCTGAACAACGAGGGCGGCTCCGATATGCCCATGACCCGGTGGAGAGACTATGAAATCAAGCGTGCCAAGGATCTGGGCGTCAAGACTCTGATTGCCAGTGTTTACGGCTACGGCGGTCTGGACGAGACGCTGGAGGTGGCCAACATGGTGCAGGACGCCGGCGCCGACATGATCGAGCTGGTTAACGGTTATACCGGGCGGCGGATCTGGTAGAGCTGCTGGCTGCCCTGAAGAAGGAGATCAAGCTGCCCATCATCACCAAGGTCAACGGCAACTGGAAGGATACGGAGACCATCGCCCGGGCCTGTGACGAGGCCGGTGCAGATGCGATTACCGCCATTGATTCCATCGGCCCCACCTACCGGGTGGACATCACCACTGGCCGCCCCTGATCGGCGGACATGGCTATGGCTACATGACCGGTGCGCCCATCCTGCCCATTGCCCTGCGCTATGTGCATGATATCGCTGCAAAAACCAACAAGGATCTCATCGGCCTGGGCGGCGTGACCAATGCCGAGGCGGCCATGGAAATGCTGATGGCCGGTGCTACCGCCGTGGGCGTGTGCACCGCCGCTATTGTGAACGGCCCCGGCGTATTCACTCAGCTGACGGAAAATCTCAGCAAGCTGATGGACAAGTACGGCTATCCCGATATCCCCTCCGTTTCCGGCCTGACGCTGCGCAATGGCACGCTGGAGGAGAAGTCTCCCGCCGATTTCGTGTTCGAGGCTGACAAGTGTGTGCACTGCAACCGGTGCGTAACCGCCTGTGCATACCGGGCCCGCTCCTTTGACGAGCAGGGGAATATGCATGTGGATGCAAATCAGTGCCGCGTGTGCGGCCTGTGCTTCGGAATGTGCAATAAAAAGGCCATTTACATCAAGTAAAAGACACAATCACTTTCAAAACAGATCAAGGAGGGCTGCTGCTTGAAAACCGCGATCATCAACGGCAAGGTCGTGACGGAGACCTCGGTCATCCAGGCGACATTGCTTTTGGAAAACGGCAAGATCCAGGCAATCTTGTCTCCGGAAAGCCCGCTGGATCCCAGCTGCCAGGTGATCGATGCAGCGGGTCAGTATGTTGTACCCGGCGGCATAGACGGCCATGTCCATTTTGGCGGCTTCGGCGATATTCCCATTGCGGATGATTTCTATACCGGCTCCAAGGCGGCTCTGGCAGGAGGCACCACCACGGTGGTGGATTTCTGTGAGCCGGCGGAGGGAGAAATCCCTTGGCGTGCATTGCCCGGCGGAAGGACGCCGGAAAGGACGCGGCGGTGGACTATGCCCTGCATTTCACCTTTACGGAAGGGTATCGGCACGAGCTTCCTCTGCTTCCCCAGATTATGGAAGAGGGCATTACAAACTTCAAGGCGTACACCTACTATCCCTATACATCCTTGCTGCCGGGTGATTTCCTCACGATTATGGAGACCATTCACGACAAGGGGTCGCTGCTGGTGCATGCGGAGGAGAAAAGCATCATCGATTGCATGAAGGAGCGCTTCCCGCCGGAAAGCTCTGATATGACCGCTCTGTCTCTTACCCGGCCGAATATTGCCGAGCAGCTGGCCGTGGAGAACGTGCTGGCTATTGCCAAGCTGACAGGGACCAGGTTGTGCATTGCACACACCAGCAGCAAGGAGACCGTTGCTATTTTGGAGCGGGAGCGTGCTGCGGGCAACCACAGCTTCTATCTGGAATCCTGCCCCCCACTATATGCACTTTACCCGGAAAAATATGGAGGGGGCCCATGGGTGCGCTGTACACCATGAATCCCCCCCTGCGCTCTCAGCAGGATGCGGACGCATTGCTTGCGGCAATGATTCAAGAGGAGATATCCATTCTCTCCACCGATCACTGCCCTTATTCCAAAAACTACAAGCTGGGCACTAACTACGAAACAGTTCCCTGCGGTGTGGATGGGGTACAGACAAGAATGCAGTATTGCTTCTCTGAGGCCGTGATTAAGGGCGGCTTGCCCATGCCGGCGTTCGCCCGCATGACAGCCACCAACGCAGCCAAGTTCTATGGGTTGTATCCGCAAAAAGGGCGTGATTGCTGTCGGAAGTGATGCGGACCTGGCCTTCTTTGATCCGGAGCCATCCTGGACATACAGCATGAAGGCCGTGGCAGGAGCGACCGACTACTCCATTTTTGACGGGGTCCCCCCTGCGCGGTAAATGCACCCTGACCATCAAGGGCGGTCAGGTCGTAATGAAGGATGGCGTTATTACGGCGGAAAAGGGCAGTGGCAAGTTCCTTTACACCAAGTGAACCACGTATACACAAACGCAACTGTGTTAAAAATTTACAAGAAAGGATCTTTAAACGATGGAAAAAATGACTGGGATTATGGCGGGCTGGCTGATTATGTCCGCAACTGAGGCAAAGAAGGATTACGGCTTTGTGGTTGAAAACGGAAAGATCGTGGAGATCGTTCCCAATGAGAAGCTGCTGGGTAAGGAGGGCGTGATCGATGCACGGGATAGCATTGTTTGCCCCACCTTCACCAACACCCATACGCACTTTTATGAGACCCTGGCCCATGGTGCTACGGAGCCTAACCTGAGCCTCAAGCCTCTGCTGGAGGATTTCTGGTGGCCCGTGGTGGAAAACCGCCAGACCCTGGGACCATCCGTATTTCCACGGAGTATTCTGCGCTGGAATCCATGACCAGCGGTGTGACGCTGTGCAACGATATTTTGGAGGCCCCCTTTGCGGAGAGAGGCAAGCGTCTGCTGACCGAGGAGGCCGTTATCCGCAAGGCCGGCATGAAGGCCGTTCTGTCTCTGGAGTCCAACGAGCGCATCAGCACTGAGAACGGCTATGAGAACCTGGAGGAGAACAAGAACTTCATCCTGAAGATGCGCGAGACCGGCAACAGCGATATCCGCGGCACGATTTGCACTCACACCACATTCTCCTGCTCCACTCCGTTCCTGATGAAGGCTGCCGGCATGGCGGTGACATGGATGAATACATCCAGATCCACATGAATGAAGGCCCCGATGAGGACAAGTGCTGCGTAGATAAGTACGGAATGACCACTGCTGAGCTGTATAAGAAGATCGGCTTCTGGGAAGGCGGCAAGGCATGGGCCAACCAGTGCAGCTGCATGGAGCCTGTGGAGCTGAACATCATGGGCCAGATGGGCGTGGGCATCTCCACTCAGCCCCGTTCCAACGCCCTGTGCAACGCCGGTATTGCACCTGTGGCCGACATGCTGAAGAACGGAATCAAGGTTGGCCTGGGTACCGACAACGGCGAGGGCAACTTCTACGAGAACATGCGCTATCTGGTTCTGATGCAGATGGGCAAAATTACAGCAAAAGCACGCTCTTACCCCCCTGCAGGGCTTCCAGATTGCCACCGAGGGCGGCGCCTTCGGCCTGGGCTACACCGATGTGGGCTGCCTGAAGGAAGGCTACAGCGCCGATTTCCAGATCCTCACCGGCAACGCCGCTATCCAGCTGACGGAAAAAGAATGTGGTGGCCGAGGTGTTCTGGAGAAAGGATCCCAAGGACATCAAGAAGGTTTATGTCAACGGCAACCTCATCTGCCAGGACGGTCACTCCGTGAATCTGGATGATGAGCGCATCCGCAAGGACTTCTCCGAGTGTGTTCGCGAGTTCTGGAAGGGCCAGCCCTATCAGGATTGATACAAAGAAAAGAGGACTTTAACAATGGCTAATTGCATAACAATCGCCAAGGGAATGCAGTTCTGGGGCACCCATGGCTTCTTCCCGGAGGAAAATAAATTTGGCGCCAAGTTTGTGGTGGATATTACCGCCGAATCTGACGAGACCGGCAAAGTGCCAGAATGATGATTACTCCACAGGCGTGAGCTACCTGACGCTGTATAACTGCGCCAAGAAGGTGGTCACCACCGAACAGCACAAAATGGTGCAGCGCATTGCGCAGCGCATCTCTGATGAGATTTTTTGAGGCCAGCGATGCGGTGGAGAAGGTGACCATCACGGTTAAAAAGCCTTTTGTTCCTATCGGCGGCATTGTGGAGTATACCGGTTGCACCATTACCCGGACCGGCAAGGGCGCGGCCAGCGATGGTAACGCCGTTCCTTACACCGGCATCAACCCTCTGGAGGACCAGAAGGGCTACGCTGACTAAGCATAGGTGGGCTGGAGAGCAGTTCTCCGGCCTGTAGGCGGCGCCCGCTTAAATGAATTGCGAAAAGGTATATTTTTACGGCTGGCAGTCAAAGACTGCCAGCCGCTTTTTGTGCCTATCACTCCAAATGGGTCACCCGGACTTGATAAGGAAAGATAAGGAGTCTGCTGACAAGGTATAGGATGTGGTGCGGGTGACGCCGTCAAAGTGGTAGCGCAAAAACGTGGACTGGTCAACGGTGTTGTACCCGTACTGCAGCCAGTTGCCGTCCGTGCAATCCACCCGGGCGGGACGGCTTTGCTACACATAAAATCTCTTTGCCACTTCGTTGGAATATGCGTCAACTATGTGCTTTGTTTTTTATCAGGCCTGACATGGGGTGATTCGCACCCCGTTCACGGTTAAACATATTCATCATTTAAATTGCCTATGTAGGCGTAGTAGGTGTAAAATGAGTTATTCAGAGCTCGGTTTTCTCTTCCAAATATAGAAATTCAGAATTTTGCATATCGGATATATCTGCCATCCCTCCTTGCACAGCTTGTACTACAATGAAGCATTCCTCTGATTTTTTGTGCTTGTACACCTGGATGAATACTCCATCCGATGCGATTTGACCCACTTGTTCTATGTCCGCGCCCAATCCCAGTTTCCAACCGTGTTCTACTTTGGGAATAATTGCGTACTCATATGCATTCCCTCTTTTTCCTACCAAAAAAGGATGTCTTTTTGCCACTTACCTCCAGCATTACAGAGCCGGAATGATTATAGTGGTATGCTTTTTCTGCCGACGAAAAGGTTACAAATGTATCTTCTACAGGAATAAAGGCGGAGGCAGCAGCAAGAGCAATTGTTATTATAAAGGCACTGACTATCCATGTGCGTTTGTGGCATATGCGAGATCTTTGAATCAAAAGAAAACTGAAAAAAAAATAATTGCCCCCAGTGCGACTCTGATTAATCCAAATAACATTTAGTACCTCCTATTTAGTACCCGTAAAAAGACGATGACGAATCATATAATTGGCCCTGAATTAAAAAGCCATAGGCAACAACAAGAGCCCACCCACTTACGTCAACATTTGTGTATGTTGTTTGCGTCATATTATCCCACTTATAAGAAGCGGTGCTTTCAAATCCGAGTTTCAGCTCTGAAAGATTGAGTTTTAGCCCAAAGCTGTTAGTCGTATTGCCGTTTTTAATTGAAGCCCTTTATCCCTGCATTATTGAGGCCTATGCCGATGTCTAGAGAAAATCTTCCTAAATTAAATTTGAGCCCTGCAGAGGATGATTTAACGGGGTGGGATATATCGGTTTTGGTATATACAGAAATGGGCTTTGATGAGTCTCCGTGTTTTGCCATTGTCTGCGTAGTTTTTACTCCTGCCTTCGCGGTAATAGGCAGCGGATCAGGTATATGCGTAACTTCAGCTTTTGCTGTTGTAATATAAGACAGGCTTTCGGCTCCAAAAAGGGCTCCTGCAAAGCTAGCGATGGCCGTTCCGATTCCTTTGAGAAAAACCGCCTATTTTCTCCCCAATCATGCCGTTTGAGTCATGCCGATTAATGGGGTTATTCCCGCAATAGGCAAACATATTGCTGCCTGTAATGCCCTGTCCTGTGGAAACAAATCCGTCCGCACTAATAAACCGCCCGAACTCCGGGTTATAATACCGGCTATTCAGGTAATACAGCCCGGTTTCGGTGTCGTAGTAGTACCCCCGATAGCGGAAGGGATTCTTATCGCCCACGGCGTAGCCGGTGGCGTTGGTGACGGTGCAGTTGCCCCAGGCGTCGTAGCTGTACTTGGCCACAACTTGCCCGGTAGCAGCCCGGACGATGGCAATAACATCCCCCTGGACATTGTAGAGGTAGTAGAACAGCATGGTCCCGTTGGCAAAGCCCACGCGCTTGCCGGTACTGTCGTAGAAGAACCGCATAACGGAATCCCCGGTCTTTTGCGCCAAAATTTGGCTGCCGTTGAGGAAGAATTCCGTGGTGGTGCCATTGACTGTCTTGCTGGTGCGGATACCGTCAGCGTTGTACTTATAGCTGTAGGTATTGCTGCCGTTGGTGATTTTCCGCAGCTCACGGCCCATCCAGGTGTAGGTGGCGCCGTTGTAGGTGAGCATGTTGCGGAGGTTACTGACAATGCAATTTTATGTGGCGAAATTAGTCCTACTGATAATTGCGTCGTATTTTTTTACTTCTGATGTTTTCTTTTCACTTTGATATGTTGCAAACGCAATTCTTGGATACCTTGCTATGACCCATAGCTTGATAAACCACTTGTCAGATGTTACCCTGTCCCGTATAGAGTTAATTTGCTCTCTTTCGAGCCGCAAAGAATGAGCGGCCCGTAAAGAGAGATCTCGTTTTATCAACAAACTTCTTTGCCATGATACTGATGTGCTCATCCAATGATTTATTCATATCAAAAATGCTAAAGAAGGATATGGTCATGGCCCCGTCGCCATTTGGGTCGTAAATCAGGAGATTTTCACCGCTGTCTTCTGAACACCAACCATTTGGCAATTCGTAGGTAAAGTAGCCTTCATGAGAAAAATGCATAATTATTATACCCTTCGGGTTGTTCCTGTCAAGATAGAAAACAGAAGTGTTACATACGATTTTCGGCTTAGAAATTATCCGCTTTCACATCATCACGCATCAGCCGCTTCATCTTTTCCTCCAAGGTGTACTTGCTCTCTGCGCTGAAATGAACGCCGATGATATAGGTGGTGCTGCCCATTCTCAAGTTCAACAGCATTCGCCCCCGTGAGTATGACGGCAGCCACCTGAATTTCGTGGGAATCAATCCGGAGATCATGCTTAGGCCGCATCAGGTCAATGCCATTGCCCACATCCTCTACGGCGGCAACACCCTGCTTGCGCATGTAGTTGGGGCTGGGAAGACCTTCGAGATGGTAGCGGCGGCCCAAGAGAGCAAACGGCTGGGCTTGGGTTCAGCTTGAAAATGCAAAGGCCGAGGTGCAGAAGCCATTCCCCCAGGAGGAAGAACTGAAAACCAAATCGGCACGGCTAAATGAACTGAATGCAATGCTTAATCTCGACAAAAGAGAGAACGAGATCGTGGACGGTGAGCGAGCCGATGAAGAACCGAGCCGCTCCAGCGATGACAGGGAGCGATGAAATCATTCGCACATTTGCAGCACGGCACTTCCGCCGCTACAATGAAGCGAGATCAAAGGACGGAGGTGCCTGATATGTTCAGACGCAAAAATGATAAGCGAATTGTTGAGTTAAATCCGGAAGAACTCCGGCTCGCTAAATATGCGCTCCTGGGGTTCCGAAATAAGCTGGTCGCGCAGGGCAAACCGACCGAAGATGTCAATGCGCTGTTACTGAAAATCATGAAGTAACTTATGATAGCCGCAGGGAATAAAACCTTGCGGCTATCATAAACTAAGGAGATCGATAATCTAAAAATGATGCTATTATAAAAGTAGACACGGAAGGGTAGAAAAAAGCCTGTCCGTGGAGTATCATAAAGGCGAGTATTCTACCGAAAGGGAGCTCGTCTTTATGTCTAAACACTTAAATCCGCTGGAAAAGGAATTCCTGATCCGGCAGTACAAAAGCAACACGCGTATTAAAAAGGGAGCCCTCTATGAGAACATGGTAGGAGAAGCTCTCATCAAGCAAGGATATAAGCTGTTCTATTACAAAAAAGAGGATTCCACACTGAAAGCCGATTTCTTCATTCGTAGAGACAGCAGTGAAACAAAGAGGAAGATACTGACTGTGTGCGTCCGTCTCTTTCTGGAACAGGGGTATAAAAACACCTCTGTCAGTCAGATTGTGGATGAAGCAGGCGTGGCAAGAGGAAGCTATTTGAATCTGTTTCCGACCAAGGACAGAATTTTGCTGGAATTGACCGAAACGATGTTCGGCGGACAGTTCGGCGTGGCAAGAAGCATCGCAGACAGCAAGCTGCCGCCGGTTTACGCCTATGCGGTGGAAACGGCGATCCAACTGACACTGACTGAACTGAATGAGAACCTGCGAGAAATCTACATTGAAGCCTATTCCCTGCCCGACACGTCGGAATATATTTACCTGCATAATCAACATTTCCGGCAGCGCACAGATCACCGGCAACTCCTCCAGTCTGGACGGCGGCGCCATTCTGATGGGTTGGGGCGAGATCAACCTTTCCGGCAGCGCGAAGATCAACAGCAATACCGCCAGCCGCTGGGGCGGCGCCATCTGCCTGCGCCAAGATTCTAATCAGTCGACAATGCTCTACATGCGGGGCGGCGAGATCAGTCGGCAACAGGGGCCTCGAAGGAGGGCGGCGCGGTTCATGTGCTTGACAAGGACTGTCAGTTCTTCCTCTATGACGGCAAGATCACCGGAAACACCAGCGGCGACGGCGGCGCCATCTATCTGAATCAGGAGCCGTCGTGGCTGATTATGCATGGCGGCGAGATCTCCGGCAATACGGCCACCGGCAACGGCGGCGGCGTATATATTTACCGCACCGGCTCGGTCTGCCAACTCTATGGCGGTAAGATCGAGAATAACAAAGCCAGCGGCAATGGCGGCGGCATTTATATCAACCCCAGCAACAGCGGCCAGCTGAGGGTCGGAAACAAGCCTCTCGTGCAGAACAACACGGTTTCCGGCAAGGCCAACAATGTGTATCTGCCCTCCGGCAAGACGCTGACCATCGAGATCGGCATGTCCAAAGGCGCGTCCATCGGCGTCACCACCGCGAATATCAGATACCCCGTGGCATTTTCTAATAATTACAAAAAGACTACGCAAATTACTTTTTTTCGCGGACGACGTCAATGCCCATGTGGAGTATAAGGATGACCAGAAGCTGTACCTTGTTTCTGGCGCGGTTGCGCGGCCCCTCACTGTGACATTTGACCCCCACGGCGGTATGCTGGCCGAAGCGGACAAAACCAAATCGTTGACGACCGGCGAACGCTATGGTACACTTCCGGTTCCCAGCTATGCGGGATACGATTTTGCCGGTTGGTACACAGAAAAGAACGGCGGCACCGAGATTAAGGAAAAACAC
>VOFC01003166.1_pt1 | contig 24571 bp, 34 predicted proteins | sample 5384161 | NCBI WGS metagenome assembly VOFC01 (sample SAMN12384722, study PRJNA508395) | human gut metagenome | isolation source: healthy gut B | host: Homo sapiens | reverse complement strand
ATCAATTGTACTTCGTTCGGTGCATGTTGCTGTGCGGCAGATGCTTGCCCGCATAGAGTTTTGGTGCGCGGTGCCGGCCCGCTTCCACCACGACAGTCCGGGCGGATGTCCGCACTGGACGCGCCGACCCGCCAGCTCATAGCTGCCGCCTTCCACTTCCCAGCTGTCGGTCTTGAGGTATTTATATTCGTCTTCGCAGTCACGTATTGCTCCTCTAACTTGGAATATGGCTATCAACAAAATCAGAATATGCTCTGACTTGATCGTCTTACACAATTCAAACCATCCATCACAGGCATCACAACATCACTAACCACCAAGTTCACATAATTACCATCCAACACTTGCAACGCTTCCGCACCATTAGTGGCAGTCAATACAGTATATTCTTTCGATAGCTGACGCACTACAAAGGCAAGCATATCCGGATTATCTTCTACAACCAGCACTGTAGGCCGGTTATCTTTTTCTTTTCCGTCTCTCCAACTTAGGAATTTCATTCATCCTGTCTATTTCAACTTCCGGTTCCGGGGTTAAAGGTTATTGTCATGTCTGAACAATCGGCAAAATCAAACAGAAGGTATTATTTTCTTCCCCTTCTCCCATAGCTAAAGTCCCTTGATGCAGTTCAGCCAATGAACGGGAAAGAGCCAAGCCGATTCCTGTTCCGGTAGTCACCTTGCCGTCTTCTTTTCATTGAAACGAACGAAAGGCTTGAATAATTTCCTCCTTCATCTCATTGGGAATAATCACTCCATCATTCTCCGTACGAATACAGAATGAATTGTTGTCATCCGTTCCGGCACTTCCAAAGATATGTACGTAGCTTTCAGCATACTTCACCCCATTATTCAACAGATTACTGATAATCTTCGTAAACGCCTCCCGGTTCACATGCGCATAGAAATCCTCCTCCGGCACTTGCAAAGTAAACTCCAAACCTTTCTGTTTGGCAAGGGAAGTAAAACGCACATGAGTCTCTTTCAGCACCTCCGTTACATTACATTTCGCAAAAATTCAGGCGGAATCCCTGACTTTCCGTTTTACGGAAGTCAAGTAACTGGTTAGTCAGATTCAACAATCGTTCCGTATTCTGCTTCATTACATTCAGGTCTTCCCGTCGTTTCCGCATCGACCTGTTTCTTCAATATGATGTTTTCCAAAGGACCTTTAATCAGCGTCAACGGTGATACGTATCTCGTGGGCCACATTCGTAAAAGAAATCAATCTTTGCATGGTAAACTTCGCGTTCCTTCTCCTGCTCGAATTTCTCCATCTGTCTTCGATGTTTGCTATTACTGCGTCTCTTGAAATACATAACCGTATACAGGGAGCAGCCGATAATCAGCAAAGCATACACACATACGCCCATATAGAAAGGTAGAAAAGGAGGAAGAATATGTACTTCCAATACCACTTCATCGTCACTCCATACTCCATCACTATTGGCAACTTTCACCCGGAAGGTATAATCACCATATCGAAGATTGGAGTAGGTAACGATAGGGCTTTCGCCAACCGTCAGCCAATCCGTATCAAATCCTCCAGTTTATACATAATCCGGCTCGTTTTTGGAGCCTGGAAATCCAACGCTGCTACACGGAAAGAAAAAAGAATTCTGATTGGATTGAAGCACAAGCTGGTCGGAGAAAGTTATACTCTTCTCCAACGGAGATCCCGGTTCACCAGCATATACTTCCTTTCCAAACAGAAAAAAATCAGTAATGGCAACAGACGGAATGAACTTGTTCTCGGAGAAATTCTTGGGATTAAAGGCTATAAAACCATCGATGCTACCCAAATAAATCGTACCATCCTCAGTTTCAAAGCTTGAACGATAATTAAACTGGTCGCCCAACAAACCATTGGAGGTGGTATATACTTTCATCACTCCAGTGTTAGGTTGGAAGCAAACCAGACCATTATTGGTTGTCAACCATAAAAAATCCATCTTTATCCTCCACAATCTGATATACAACATCGTTCGGCAATCCGGCCGATAAATTATAATTGGCAAATGTGTCCGTATCCGGCTGAAAACGACAGAACCCTCCTCCCTGGGTAGTCAGCCAGATTTGCCGGTGAGAATCTTCAAAGATACTTAATACCTTGTCATACGGAAGACTCTTCGGGTTATTTTCATCGTGCAAATAGTTCTTCCATTTCTTTTCGCTCACATTGTAGCAATAGGCTCCATTAGCATAAGTTGCCAGCCATAGATTACCACCGGAATCTTCTTTTATATCATATACAAACCGGGCATTCAGTTCCGGAATCCGGTCAAAATCGTCGGATTGTTTATTATATCGCAGCAAGCCGAATAAAGTTCCCAGGTAAATATCACCTGTCGTTGTGCGGCAAATGGAGAACACGCTATTATCTATCAATGAACGGGGCGAGTCTGTCTTCTGATAGGTTTTCACAATAGCCCCCCCGGTATGCGTATCCACTACTTTCACCCTTTTGAGAAAGGTTCCTACCCAAAGATGATCTCCAATTAAACATAAACCATGCACATTGGTAAAAGCACTACTGGGCGTAAAGAAGGAGAAAGTCTTGGTCTTCGGATTGAAACGGTTCAAACCACCGTCTTCCGTACCAATCCACAGAATACCCAGATTATCCTGGCAAAACTCACGTACTCGTTTTCCATGCAAACCATTATCTGTCCCTTTGGGATAATATTTTTCGAAATACGTATAGAAACGGGGATAGTAGTTCACTCCCCCGAAATAAGAACCAATCCAAATGCCCCCTCACGATCCTTGCACAATGAATAAATAGCATTATCGGACAAAGAATAAGGATCATTGATCGAACTGCGCAAATGAACATATTTGGCCGTCCGGAGATTATAAATATAAAGTCCCGACTCTGCACCAATCCAAAGTTCATTGTCAGAAGCAACCAGCAGTTCACGACAAAAACAGACTCTCCGGTTTCATCTTTGAAAAGTAAATCATGTAATTTATTTGAAGTCAGATTCAGTTCTTTCACCCCTCCCTTTAAAGAACTAACATACAGACAATTGTATGCACCTTTCACAATACAGGTCACTACGTCGTTCGCATAAAATTCCTTTGTTATCCACGGGCGAGACATAAGGCTGAAGAGTTTTTAAATGGTCTTTTGAATAAAAAGTCCATCTCCATAGCAACCGATCCAGAGAGTTCCGCTATTATCGAAGACAAAAGACTGGATATTGGTGGAGATAAAAGAAAAGTTCTTCAATGTGTGGTTCTGGAGTGTCCCTTCCTCCAGATCATAACAAAATAGCCCTGCGACTCTACCGCTACCCAGACACATCCTTTGTTGTCTCCGGAGATTGCAGTTACGGTATGCTCTATTTTCGTGTTTTCTGCGCTCAATTCAGCAAAATGCCGGAAAGAATCTTTTTCCGGATTATAGATATAAAGTCCTACATCCGTACCTACCCAGATATTTCCTTTTGCATCCTCATAAAGAGCTGTGATAAAATTATTACCAATGCTCCGCCGTGTGCGGTCATCGTGTTTGAATTTGCGGAATGACAAACCGTCATATCTATTCAAACCATCTTTCGTGCCGAACCACATAAAGCCCTGCTTATCCTGCAAAATCGCATTGACCGTATTCTGAGATAATCCGTTCTGTACACTAAGATTTTTAAATAATAATGTTCGTCCGCCATTTGAGCATGGCAGCCTATCTGATAGCCTATTAAACAGATTAAAAGTATTAGAACTTTCTTCATAAACATACGTGTTTTCTATCTTTCCGTTTGAGTTACCAAATGTAGGCAAAAACACAGCGGAAAGATAGTAAATATGTCTCAATGAATGAAAGAATAGTCCTATTTTTCTATTCGGATACGCGCATCAACTGCTACAATAGCCTTTTGTGTTGCGAGAAGCGGATTGATATCCATTTCTTTGATTTCCGTTGCAAACCGGAGCAAGGTAGACAAACGAACAATAATTTCAGCAAACTTATCTTCGTTGACTCCTTTTTGCCCACGTGTTCCCTGAATGATTTTATAGGCACGCAGCGAATGAATCATTGAGTAGGCTTCTTCGTAAGAGAGCGGAGCCAGACCGGAAGACATATCCTTCAGCACCTCCACAAAAATACCGCCCAGGCCGCAGAGTACCACATGTCCGAACTTCTCTTCATATTTGGCACCGATAAACAATTCCGTCCCTTTCAACATCGGCTGCACCATGATAGCACTAGCTTCGGGAATCTGCATCATACGGTCGAATTCCAATGCCAGATGTTGCTCGCTTTTGATGTTCAGAACTACACCACCGACATCCGATTTATGCACAGGACCAACGACTTTGGCAACTACCGGAAATCCGCACCGACGGGCAAAAGCTACTATCTCCTCTTATTATCGGAAACAAATTCATCTACCAACGGAATACCGGCAGCATGCAACAATGCTTGTACGTAATTGGGAGCAATATAACCATTCTCCGGAATAGAATCAATAATGCGACGAATCCTCGGAACGTCCACTCCGAACAATTCTATTTCAGGAACTGCCGGTTTAGGAGCATTGACGATACGGGAAAGGGCAGTACCCAGGGTCACTTCGTCTGCAAAATTCACGTGTCCTTTTGCCAAGAAGGCGGCAACCTCTGCCCCGGCAGTATTGATAGAAGGAAGAATCGGGGAAAATCGGTTTCTTGCAAGTTTGCATCTTCTCGTGAAGCACATCATACATTTCAAACATAGTAACCAATCCCGAGTTCCAAAGATAGCCATCATGGCATCTATGTTTTCAAGCTTTCTCCTCGCAGTAGTCAATGCAGAGGCGCAAATGTTCCGGTGTCCCGGTAGCCAGAATATCTATCGGATTTCCAACGGCAGCACCAGGGAATAGTTGAGCTTTCAGTTCTTCAGCCAGTTCACCTTCCAGCTTCGGCACATTCAGTCCGCCCTTGCTCAAGGCATCGGTCAGCATCACCCCCGGTCCGCCGGCATGGGTGATAATGGCAAAATTCTTTCCTTTCAATTCGGGCAAAGTAAAGACGCAACCTACCGTAGTCAACTCCTCGCGGGAGAAACAGCGTACGATACCCGCTTTACGGAACAAAGCCTCCACTGCCGAATCGGAACTGGCAATTGCGCCTGTATGTGAAGAAGCCGCCCGACTTCCGCTTTCCGAACTGCCTGCTTTTATTGCTGCAATCTTACAACCTTTCCGAATTAATGAGGAGGCATGGAAGAACAATCGGTCCGGATTCTGAATACTTTCAATATAAAGCAGTTTCAGATGTGAATCTTTCTCGGGATCAAAGTTCTCGTCCATAAATTGCAAGACATCTTCTACACCGATCTGTTTGGCATTACCTACCGACCAGACAGAATTGAACTGCAATCCTTTTGTCACCGCACTTTCAAGAATAAAGACTGCCGTAGCACCGGAGCTGGAGATCAGATCGACTCCTTTCAGGTTCAAGTTAGGAATAGGCTGGCTGAACACGCTATGATGCCAGGTATTCATCAATCCGATACAATTAGGTCCAATCAATGAGGCGCCGTATTTATTGACAGTTTCCAGTATACGTTCTTCCAGCAGTGCTCCTTCGTGTGTCTCTTCACCAAATCCGGCAGAGAGTATGATAAATGCCCGAGTTTGTTTTGTACCAGCCAATGTTTCCACTATATCAGGACACATTGAAGCAGGCACAGCCAACACCGCCAGATCCGTATCCGGTAGATCATTCACATCTGCAAAGGCGGGAACTCCCTGCACTTCCTTCTCCTTCGGATTCACCGCCCGAAGTTCTCCCTGATAACCTCCGTTTATCAAATTCTTTAATATTGCGCCACCCGGCTTATGTACATTATTCGAAGCCCCTACTACAACAATACTTTCAGGGCGAAGCAACTGGGTTGTTATCATATCATGCTTTGAGTTTTCGTTTAACTTAGGTACAAATATATTCTTTCTTATGAGAAAAAAAAAGAAAAAGGAGAAATTGTACATAGAAACAGACGGTAAAAAGAAAAAGAAAAGATTACAAATAGATTATACTAACTTTTTTGAAAAGTTTAAGCCATCACCCATCACCATCCGTGCCAAAAAAGAAGGCATCACCCCGCAAGACGTGGTGGACCGCTATCATACGCTTATCAAGAAATCTTTTGAGGAATTCGGCATTTCGTTTGACGTATACAGCCGTACTACTTCAAAAACGCATCACGATACAGCTTCCGAATTCTTCCGCAAACTGTACGATAAGGGCGAATTCATCGAAAAGACCAGCATGCAATACTACGACGAGGAAGCCAAGACTTTCCTTGCCGACCGCTACATCACCGGCGAGTGTCCGCATTGCCACGCAGAGGGCGCTTACGGCGACCAATGCGAGAAGTGCGGTACAAGCCTCAGCCCCACGGACCTGATTAATCCGAAGAGTGCCATCAGCGGCAGCCAGCCCGTGATGCGTGAGACGAAGCACTGGTATCTGCCGCTGGACAAACACGAGGAATGGCTTCGCCAATGGATTCTGGAAGACCATAAAGAATGGCGCCCCAACGTGTACGGCCAATGCAAGAGCTGGCTCGACATGGGCTTGCAGCCGCGTGCCGTGAGCCGCGACCTGGACTGGGGTATTCCCGTTCCGGTAGAAGGCGCCGAAGGTAAGGTGCTTTATGTATGGTTCGATGCCCCTATCGGCTACATCAGCAACACCAAAGAGTTGCTGCCCGACACATGGGAGAAATGGTGGAAAGACCCCGAAACGCGTCTGGTACACTTCATCGGAAAAGACAATATCGTGTTCCACTGCATCGTGTTCCCCGCCATGCTGAAGGCAGAGGGTAGCTACATCCTGCCCGGACAACGTGCCGAGCAACGAGTTCCTGAACCTGGAGGGCGACAAGATTTCCACTTCACGCAACTGGGCGGTATGGCTGCACGAGTATCTCGTTGACTTCCCCGGCAAGCAGGATGTGCTGCGCTACGTGCTGACCGCCAACGCACCGGAGACAAAAGACAACGACTTCACCTGGAAGGACTTCCAGGCACGTAATAACAACGAGCTGGTTGCCGTTTATGGCAACTTCGTGAACCGCGCCCTGCAACTCACCAAGAAGTACTTCGACAGCGTAGTGCCCGCCGCAGGCGAACTGAACGACTACGACCGCGAGACGCTGAAAGAATTTGCCGACGTCAAGGCAGAAGTGGAGAAGTTGCTGGACGTATTCAAATTCCGCGACGCACAGAAGGAAGCGATGAACCTTGCCCGCATCGGAAACAAATACCTGGCAGACACCGAGCCGTGGAAGCTTGCCAAGACAGACATGGAGCGCGTAGCCACCATTCTCCACATCTCGTTGCAGTTGGTCGCCAACCTTGCCATTGCTTTCGAACCGTTCCTGCCCTTCAGCAGCGAGAAGCTTCGCAAGATGCTGAACATGGACAGCTTTGACTGGGCAGAGCTGGGACACACCGACCTGTTGCCTGCCGGACATCAGCTGGGCACCCCCGAACTGCTGTTCGAAAAGATAGAAGACGACGTCATCCAGGCACAAGTAGACAAGCTGCTTGCCACCAAGAAGGCAAATGAAGCCGCCACCTACAAGGCAAACCCCATCAAGCCGACCATCGCCTTCGAAGACTTTGAAAAGCTGGATATCCGCGTAGGTACAGTGCTTGAATGCGAGGCAGTGCCCAAGATGAAGAAGCTGCTGAAGTTCAAGATTGCCGACGGGCTGGAAAACCGCACCATCGTCAGCGGCATTGCCCAGCACTACAAATCGGAAGAACTGGTAGGCAAGCAAGTGCTGTTCATCGCCAACCTCGCTCCACGCCAATTCAAGAACGGGCTGGTAAGTGAGGGAATGATTCTCTCTGCCGAGAATTATGACGGCTCGCTGGCGGTGACTTCACTGCTGAAAGAGGTGAAGCCGGGCAGCGAGGTGAAATAAAACAGTAACAAGGTAACGAGTTAACAAGGCTACAAGGAGGAAGGAAAAGCCTCGTGGCCTTGTTAACTCGTTGCCTTATCAACCAATAAACTATGTCCGATACATCACTCAAAGAAAAAACAGCCAAAGGCCTCTTCTGGGGAGGATTCAGCAACGGCATACAGCAGTTGTTAAATCTGGGATTCGGAATAGTCCTTGCCCGTCTGCTGGATGCTTCGGATTATGGTATGGTAGGGATGCTTACCATCTTCTCCGCCATTGCCGCCGCCTTGCAGGAGGGTGGGTTCATTTCGGCACTGACCAACCGGAAGGAGACTTTGCACAAGGATTACAACGCCGTGTTCTGGTTCAGCCTGATGTGCAGCACTACTATATATATATTACTCTTCTTTGCCGCACCGCTGATTGCCGACTTCTACGATACGCCCGAGCTGATACCGCTGTCCCGTCTCTCCTTCTTGGGATTCGTCATTTCCAGCATGAGCATTGCACCGAGAGCGTATCTGTTCAAGAATCTCAGAATCAAGGACACTACCATCATCTCCATTTCGAGTCTGATAGTCTCCGGCATTGTGGGCATCACACTGGCTGCCAACGGATTCGCCTATTGGGGTATTGCATTGCAAAGTATCTCATTCGTCACCGTGATGACGGTTCTCAATTTCTACTTCTCGCGTTGGAGGCCTTGTTTCCGGTTTGACTTCACACCCATTAAGGAGATGATAGGGTTCAGCAGTAAGATAATCATTACGAATATCTTCACCATAATCAATAACAATTTGTTTTCCGTCTTGTTGGGTAAGTTCTATTCGGAACGGGAAGTGGGTAACTTTACGCAGGCAAACAAGTGGAACGGCATGGGACATACCACGATTACGGGCATGATAAACGGCATTGCACAACCCGTCTTTACCCGGGTTGCCGACGACAAGGCACGGCAACTTGCCGTATTCAGAAAGCTGCTGCGCTTCACCGCCTTTATCTCTTTCCCCGCCATGCTGGGATTGAGCTTGGTATCGAAAGAACTGATTATAATCACTATCACGGAGAAGTGGCTGCCCAGTGCCGATATCTTGCAACTGTTATGTATTTGGGGAGCATTTATTCCCGTCATCAATCTGTTCTCCAACCTGCTCATCAGCCGGGGACATTCTTCTATCTATATGTGGAGCACCATCAGCTTGAGCCTGCTGCAAATAGTAGCTGTATGTGCCATATACCCATACGGGTTGGAGTGGATGCTGCGTATTTTCGTCATTATCAATATCGGCTGGCTGTTTGTATGGTTCCGTTTTGTCAAGAGGGAGATAGGATTAAGACTGCGCGATATGCTGAAAGACATCTCTCCTTATCTCTCCCTATCCATTGTACTCGTAGTGTCAACTCACTATGCCACTCAGCCCATAGAAAACCTATACTTAAATATGGCAGCCAAAATCATTATGGTAGCTGGGCTTTATGCACTGGTTTTGTGGAAACTACAATCTACCATCTTCCGGGAAAGCATTGAATTCCTCTTAAAGAAAAAAAGAGCATGAGCCGCATAGCCTACATCATATCCGCCTACAAGGATGCCCACACTTGGCACGCCTGGTTGCCGCACTGGATGACCGGGCAGACTTCTACGTGCACATCGACCTCAATGCCGATATACACCCTTTTGAAGAAGCCTTGGGAGACAAGGTCACTTTCGTGCCCCGCCACCGGATAAGCTGGGGAGGATGGGAACAAGTGGAATATCAGAAAGAATTGCTTGCCGCCGTATTGCATAGTGGTATCCCCTATACCCGCGTAGTATGCCTGAGCGGGCAAGACTATCCGTTATGGAACAACAACGCCATCCACCACTATTTCGAGGAGCATCAAGACACTGAATTCATCGGCGGTTTCAACCTGACACGCTGCACCGTGAAACAGCAGTTGCACAAGATAACCCATTACCACCCTTTCCGTGACCTGCCTTGGAAGAGTATATGGTGGAAGAACAAACTCATCGTAGCATCGCGCAAGCTGGCACAGATACTCCCCATCCGGAAAGCCCCTTTTGCACCCTTGGAGGGCAAGCAGGCAGATGTCTATTTCGGTTCCGACTATTGGGCTATCACGCTGCCCTGCGCACGATATGTATATGAAAAGTTGTGCACGGAGGAGAAGCTGGTGAAGTATTTCAAAACCAGCTTTGTACCCAGCGAGCTGTGCATACAGACCATCGTATTCAACTCCCCTTTTGCCTCAAAAGGGCTTCTTTTAGAGGGAGAATACCCCGGACTTACCCGTCTCACCCCCTTGCACTACATAGACTACGGCGCATCCATCCGCGTGATGACACTCGAGGACCTGCCGGTATTGCGGCAGTCTGGAAAGATGTTCTGCCGGAAAGTAGTAAGCGGGGAGTCCGACACACTGATAGAAAAACTCAAGTCCGATTTCGCAAAAGAAGATTGAAATGGAAAGTGCTCCTTTCAACTATTATCATTATTTTTGCAGACATCAATCAAAAATGGTATCCATGGTGAAGCAATATACCCCAGAAGAACTGACCCAACTACATCAGGTGCTATACGAAATACTGGAAGAGATTGTGCGCATCTGCGACAAACACAATATTCCCTATTTTGTAATCGGCGGAACAGCAATAGGGGCACTCTATGACAAAGCGATTCTTCCTTGGGATGACGACATAGATATAGGTATGAAACGGGAAGACTACAATAAGTTTCTCCAGATAGCTTCCCAAGAACTGAGAGAGCCATACTTTCTTTCATGGATACATACCGACCCTCATAGTCCTTATTACTTTGCCAAAGTCAAGAAAAACAACACCTTATTTGTCGAAGAGATGTTTAAAGATGTACCTATGCATCAAGGAATCTTTGTCGATATATTCCCTTTTGACCGTATTCCAAACAATAAGCTATTAAGGAAGATACAATATGAAGCTGTCAACTTTCTGAAATGCTGCCTGATGGGAAAAGAGGTATGGCTATGGAAACACTTCGGAAAATGTCAAATATCCAACCCTACCAATCGTGGAGCTGTTGCCTGCCTTCTGAACCGGATAGTTGATATGACACTCTCTAAAAAGACAATCTACCGTTTGATGGTGATAATGCAAAGTTGTTTCAACTCATGGAAAACTTTGTATTACAACAATGTGATTACCACTACCGACCATGTTTTGGAGACGAGTCTCAACCATTTACAACCAATCAAATTCGGTCCACTTTATCTGAAAGCACCTGATGGATTGGAAAACTTTCTACGGTACAACTATCCCACTTTACACCGGTATACAGAAGAAGAGCAGGACAAGATAAACAATCATTATCCGGCAGTTCTTTCTTTCAACATACCAAATGACCATATAGCCACCTCCTAATCCAACAAAATTGCCATGAAACCAGCCCTTGTAGATGTATCTGTACTGATTCTTTTCTTCAACCGCCCCAAACTGCTGGCGCAAGTATTCGAACAAGTGAAGAAAGCACGCCCCGCACGACTGTTTCTCTATCAGGACGGCCCGCGCGGCGAGCGTGACATGCCGGGCATAGAAGCTTGTCGCAAAGTAGTGGCAGACATCGACTGGGAATGCGAAGTACACCACAACTACCAAGAGAAGAACTACGGCTGCGACCCATCGGAATACATGGCACAGAAGTGGGCATTCTCCTTGTCGGACAAATGTATCGTGCTTGAGGATGACGACGTGCCTGCCGTCTCTTTCTTCGGCTTCTGCAAGGAACTGCTCGACAAGTATGAGCACGACACACGCATCAGCATAATTGCCGGATTCAACAACGAGGAGATTACACCCGACATCACTTCCGACTACTTCTTCGCCACCACCTTCTCCATCTGGGGATGGGCGAGCTGGCGGCGGGTGACGGACCAATGGGATGAATTCTACACCTTCCTGGACGACAAGGAGAACATGCGGCAACTGAAGAACCTCATCCACACACGGCGCTACCGCAAAGACTTCATCTACATGTGCCAACGCCACCGCGAACACGGGAAAGCCTATTACGAAACCATCTTCCACGCTTCCATGTTGTTCAATTCGGGTCTGAGCATCGTGCCCACCCGCAACATGATAAACAATCTGGGAGCCACTGCCGACTCCACCCACTTTGCCGGCTCCGTGCACACCATGCCGCGCGGTTACCGCCGCATCTTCACCATGAAACGCCACGAAGTGGAGTTTCCACTGAAGCACCCTCGCCACGTCATCGAGAACACAGCCTACAAGGATAGCGTTTACCGCATCATGGCATGGCGGCATCCCTGGATAAAGATTGCACGGTCGTTCGAGGAACTGGCGTTGAACCTACGGTACGGCAACTTCACCATCATATGGCAAACGCTGCAAAAGCGTATCCGGAAATGGATGAAACAAGACCGGCATCTGTAACAAGAAAAAACATTCAAAAAAAGAAGAAACGAACAACAGTCATGAGAGTACTACTTATCAATACATCCGAACGCATCGGCGGCGCAGCCATCGCCGCCAGCCGTCTGATGGAATCACTCAAGAACCACGGCATCAAAGCCAAGCTGCTGGTACGCGACAAGCAGACCGACCAAATCTCCGTTGTGTCACTAGACCATAACTGGCGCATGATATGGAAGTTCGTCTGGGAGCGTATCGTCATCTGGAGCGCCAACCGCTTCAACAAGAAGAACATCTTTGCCGTGGACATTGCCAACACGGGGACAGACATCACCTCACTGCCCGAATTCCAGCAAGCAGACGTCATCCATCTGCACTGGATAAACCAAGGGATGCTCTCGCTGAAGAACATCGAGAAGATTCTCGCCTCGGGCAAGCCCGTCGTCTGGACCATGCACGACATGTGGCCGTGTACCGGCATCTGTCACCATGCCCGCGAGTGCACCCACTACCAGCAGGAATGCCACAACTGCCCCTTCATCCACGGAGGCAGAGGCAAACGTGACCTTTCCTACCGCATCTTCCACAAAAAGCAGGCATTGTATCGCAACCGTCACATCAACTTCGTCACCTGCAGCCGCTGGCTGGAAGAACGTGCCCGGACAAGCGCCCTCTTCTGCGGACATGCCGTGACGTGCATCCCCAACCCCATCAACACCAATCTCTTCAAGCCCCGCAACCGGCAGGAAGCCCGCAGCCGTTGCCTGCTGCCGCAAGACAAGAAACTCATGCTGTTCGGCTCGGTGAAGATTACGGACAAACGGAAAGGCATTGACTACTTGATAGAATCGTGCCGACTGCTGGCCGACAAGCATCCCGAACTCCGGGAACAGTTGGGTGTCGTCGTCTTCGGCAACCAATCGCAACAACTGGAAAACCTGCTTCCATTCAAAGTCTACCCGCTGAACTTCGTCAGCAACGAACACCAACTGGTGAACATCTACAATGCCGTGGACATCTTCGTGACCCCCTCGCTGGAAGAGAACCTGCCGAACACCATCATGGAAGCCATGGCATGCGGCATTCCCTGCGTCGGATTCAACGTGGGCGGCATCCCTGAGATGATAGACCATCTGCACAACGGCTACGTGGCACAATACAAATCCTCGGAAGACTTTGCCAACGGCATCTACTGGACGCTGACCGAACCCGACTACCCCAGCCTCTCGGAACAAGCCTGCCGGAAAGCCATCTCCCACTATTCGGAGAACGTCGTCGCCAAGAAATACATTGACCTTTACAACAAAGTGACCGGAAGAAATGCATAACCACCCCACCCCGAAATTCAGCATCATCACCGTGACCTACAATGCCGAAGCGGTACTGGAGGACACGATTCAAAGCGTTATCTCGCAAACCTACCACCACGTAGAATACATCATTGTGGACGGTGCGTCCAAAGACAGCACGCTCTCCATTATCGACCGTTACCGCGACCGCATCACCCGCATCGTGAGCGAACCGGACAAGGGACTGTACGACGCCATGAACAAAGGTATCTGCCTTGCCACCGGCGATTACCTCTGCTTCCTTAATGCCGGCGACAGCTTCCACGAGGACGACACCTTGCAGCAGATGGTGCGTTCCATCTCCGGCAACGAACTACCCGACGTGCTGTACGGCGAAACGGAACTGGTGGACAAGGAAGGTCACTTCATCCGCATGCGCCGCCTCGCCGCCCCGGAAGTGCTTACCTGGCGAAGCTTCAAGCAGGGCATGCTGATCCGCGTTATCCCTATATTGATACGTCCTTTATAGGTATTACTGTCCATTACAGGGTTCGTTTCTTGCGGGTCTCCATTTTTCTTCATTTCGCCACGGGCTGCCATCACTTGTTCTTCTGTTTCCGTAAACCATTCTCCAATAGGTACACCGTCATTAAAATCATTCGTACCCATCAGGACAATGATTGCATCCACTTCCTCTCCATGTTCTTTCATCAATTGCTCCGCCTGCCGGGGCACATCGTTCCATTGTCGCCCGCTTATTCCATATACATAAGGGTAATCCCCAACCATTCTTGTAGAAAGTCCCAGTACTTTTTAATCTTATTACCATAGCAGTTAGGATCTGTAATAGAATCTCTATATATCCTACCTTCTTCCCCTTGCCACGGATGTTGAACCCACCCGCTATGACTGTTCTCACCGGGTTTACGACTTTAGAAGCTTGACTCTGTCCATGCAGAAAACAAGTACAGAATAATAGAGCTGTACACGTTAGTAATAACTTGCTTTTCATTGGTATTCTATATTAAATGAGACATTTTTTATTCAATAGACAGCAAATGTAACTCAAAAAAAAATTAAGTATGGACACAAACGTTATATTTATCTCTTATCTCATTTAGCAGACCTTTTATCATCAGCCTTATAATATTCATTTAAAAATCATTTTTTAGATATTGCCAACCGGCATTCACAACAGATATAATCTTGCCCGATTTATCTAGTAGAACCCCAAAGGAATACCCGTTATAGAATATAACTCCCGTATACGTTTATCATCTTCTTTACCGGCAATACATAATTCAGGCCATAAATTCTCTTTCTTTGCCAATACAGACAACCAAAGCCGTGTTTACATCTAATGAAATCCCAGAATGCCAAACCCTCTATCTTTATATTCCTGATATAACCGGACAAGATGTGGTTCTTGAGGCACGACAAGGACCACACCAGCTTGCCCAAAAATCCAAAAAATAATAATTCATTCTTACCCACATAATCTGATATCCTCTTTTTCGTTACCCAGCAGAATCAATCAAAGTAAAATCCATAAATTGTTTTCCTTTTAACTGCAAGTATCTATTTCTCTTTTCCCAATATTCATATTGAGTCTTCACATCCGCTCTGGATTTATCCCTATCAGATAGTTTTTCATAAAGTTCGGCAAAGTATGGATCATCGGAATAACTAACATCATTTAAAAAGACCTCCCTACCAAGAGCATTATGGAGATATTTATTTTAAACTTAAACCGATAAGAAAAAGAATTGTTTATAAGCATCTTGCTTCAAATCAACATCTTTCAGCATACAAAATTGTTTCCAAAAGAATACCACAAGAATCTTGAAAGACTCTATATTCGTCCACCAATGGGGAATGTACGATCGATTTCTGTTTTAATTCGACCAATATATCTCCTTTCTCAAGAAAAAACTTCAGCAAACAAAACCGTATCCGGATAATTTCCCAAAGAGATTATAGACTTCTCATACAAATATTCCGGGCCTGTAAAATCGAAATGCCCATTTTGCACATAAGTGGAATCAGCAGAACGGATAATATCACCAGTAAATGTAAAAAGCGTCACCAACGAATCATTATATCTGGTAGCAACTCTCCCGTTAATCCTAAAATGATTATTTTGTGCACAAAGTTGAAACGCATACAACAAAGTAATCAATAATATATATCTATTAATCATTTTATCTCTCCTTCCCTTCGATAAATCAAAATTCCCTTTCTATATTTCTCGCCAAACAATTTAATCGCTTCATAATGAGACAACGCACCTCGCACCATAGTATATCCACCTCTCCGCGTACCAGTTTCAGGATCAAATACAACAGAATAATCGACAAGCGTATCATTCACCAAGATTGTCATATCTCGCACATCATAAGAAAAAAGAAAGTGAATCTATTTCTGATTCCGTTTTCTTTATTGGTTTCTGAAAAATACCATCCCACTAAGGAGCAAGCATAATAGAATAACAAAAAAAAAATCGTTCTCATAATTTACAAAGTGTGTCAAAAGTATTATATTTACAAACTCTATCATTAATTAGCGCCACAAATAGATGTATATTTTCATTCATCTGGCATTTTAAAAGTGTAAGGAAAATCTTCTTTCATTGGATATGTTTTCTCTGATTGAAAAAGAAGGCGCGATTTAATTTAAACCCATAGGTCTTTCCTTTCTCCAGCTTACTTCTATCTAATATAATACAAAAAGTATATTTATCTTTCCAAAACGGCTGATAGTCTGTATAAGGTGGCGATATTCTTTTTATCATCCAACGGCCTTATACCATAAGCACCAAACATAGGTTTAGAGAAACGTATTTGTATAGTATCAATACCTAAAGGTAATATGCTATTTGAAATAGGAAATATATCTGTAATATAGGGTTCTTTATTATCGTACTCTTTCAATACATTATCAAAATCAGATGCCGTATAGTTGACAAAACTTACTATCTCAGGCATAAAATCCTTAATGGTAGAATACAAATTACGATGATTACGAAAATGTTCCATAAACGTCATGCTTCTTTCCATCCAGATAAAACCTTCATGTTGCCTCCATGCAGTTAAATGGGTAGCAGTGAATCCCCTATTAGGGTTATCTTTAAAATACATGATAGTCAATAGGTTGTTAAACCATTCTATCATCGTTGAATTAACTTCCATAAGCCAGTTTGGCCATCTTTTCTTTCACGTGAGGATAAATTATTTGCGAAGCAGAATCAATCTGAGACCAATATTGAGCAAGGCAAGGATTAGTATAGTGGTGTAACAACTCATGTACAATGACAGTTATAAGGAATCTACTATACGCCGGGTTTCCTTCTTTATCGGTACTACATCCAATAACAATTCCACGTTTTTCTCCCTTTGTTATTCCATTAAAAGCATAATTACCAGGTCCATTACAAAGAGATGCAACCACTATTGTATTTTTCAGGTCCTTCGCCAAACATAGATTTAAACCACTCTGCATTCAGATCGACAAGAATAGTATTCAATCTAGTTTCAGCTATATCATATAAGCCACGATGCAGTGTATAGAAATCCTTAAATTTTGTTTGTCTATAAAAATCATTCAATAAACGGACAAATGTTCTGAAACTTTCCTCTGTCCACCTACTATCAATCATACTTATCTTTGATGCGTCACATTGTGGATCAATAATCACTTTCCCTCTCTTTATCTCAATACATCCAGTTGCCGCAGGTACAGCATCATAAGCTATTCCTTGCTCCTCTCTTATCTTTTTTGATGTAAGAGATGAGCTTATGTTCTCTATATTTTGAGAAGTAATTATCAATATCGGCTGTATAACCGGGGATAGTATTATTTATATACTCTTCCGCACCAGCCAATCGAAATGCAATACTTGTCAACTCAAAGCTTTCTTTTACTTGGCTTTTAACCTGTGCTGATATATTATTAATCGCACACAATAGCATTATTGTCCATAAAGTTGTTTTCATATATTGTCTCTTTATAACTATTTAATAAGCATATCTAACTCTTTCAACTGCACATCCCCTATATGCTCCCACTTTAGCAACGACTTTTCCTTCTTTATCAATCAAGACATAAAATGGAATAGCATCACAATTGTATAGGTACGACAGGTTATTCTCCTTTTCATCTTTCTCATTCGTCTCAGAACTTAAAATTTGTGGCCAAACATTCAGGTTGTATTTTCTTATAGCCTCAGACCAACTATCCTTTGACTCTATCCAATGATATACCAATAATAGTCAATCCTTTCTCATTGTATTTTATATACTTCTTTCATTTTAGGAATCTCTTTCAAACAAGGCATACACCAACTTGCCCAAAAATCCAATAATACAAAAGTCTTATTCTTATAATTAGCTAGTTCAACCATGTCTCCAGAAATATTTTTTCTGATGAAATTAGGAGAGGCATTACCTATGGAGGTTCTTTTTAAGAGATCTCTTCTATCCTCTTGCTCTTCAATTTCTTTGAGAGCTAATTGCCCCATTATACTATTTTTAGTTAGCTCGGGCAATTTGTTATAAACGGAACGAACGGAGTCTATACAAATAGTCCCTCTCTCAGAAATAGAATATAATAAATTCGGAATTATTTGAAAAGAAGGGTGTTTCAATGAAAAATCCCAACGTATTCTATCCATCTTATTATGATTGGCTTTATTTATTGCAACAACATTATTTATACTATGATAAAGCGAATCTTTCATTGGAGCACCCTCCTGCATTGTATATATTCTATTCGATAAACAAATTACACTATCCAATAACTCAAAATAAAATTCCATATAAGGTTGCAATTGTTTTCGAAGTTCAACATTTTCCCTTTCAACTGTTGTACCCTCCAAACGATATCTATAAGGTTTGTTACCGTCAAGACACAGTTGCATTTGAGTTGGCTCAATATATATACAAATAAATCTATTCGAGAAATCCAGCCGTGCAGCCGTCACTCCTTCTATATCTCCTTGAAACACAAACTCACCATTGGTTACTTTCGTAGAGTCTACAATATCAATCCATTTATTTTCTTTCAGAACAGTATATGATAATTCTATCTTCGTGCCTTCTTCCATATTTGTTGTCATACATCTCAACAAGAAAGTAGAAGCATAAATATTATTGCCGGTCAGCAGTACGGCGAGAAATATGATATGAAAAATTAAATTATTTGTCATAATATCCACAACTTTCAATGATTTACTCATAAGATCAAAAGTATCTTTTTCCCATATGTTTCAATGGAAGGGTAAAAACTGTAAACCTATAACATAATCGGATAATTACTTCTCTAAATATCTTATTCGAGAGCTTTTGTCCCCAATGTCTAACCGAGGTCAATCGACTAATCTCTTCATCAAAATCGGAACGTTGTAAAGGTATAGGACGTGGCGCTTTTGCATTTACTACCTTATGTTCTTTGTTCAATAAAATGTATCTGGGGATTGATTTTATTTTAAAAATACTCCAAAGGAGGAGATTTTTTTGGAATACACCTCCATATATTGATTTTCAGTGATACCATATTTTTTTCCGAAACATTTATCCATTTTTTAGGATCTTCCTTACAACCGATATATAAATAAACAATATCTTTCTTCTTTAAGTAAGCTTTCGCCTCTCCCGATTCTGAGATATCCTTTTTACACGGACCACACCATGACGCCCAAAAATCTATATATACCGCTTTACCTTCATACTTTTGCAAAACATCTTTCAGTGATAAATTAGTAACACGCAAATCTTCATCAAAATAACCCTCAGGTATATCTTTTCTCAATATTTGCTTGTTTACCATAGGGAAATAGAGATCATAGATATATCTGTTATTTATAGACGCTTTGGCACAATCATAGAATTCGTCAGAAACCAGATATCGACGACTATAATTTTCTAAGAAATTCAACTGATCATCTCTATATTTTTTAGCAGATTGTTTATGAAGTAATATATCTTCGCCTTTTCGATAAAGTTTTGGCCAGTTTCGTACTGCTCTTTCTTTTTGAAGTATTCTCATGTTTTTCTATTTTAAGATTAAGAAATGAACGGGCTGACTGAAAGAACTATTTATACTTACATTCTTTACAAATATCTACAAAAAGAAAGCCTTCTTTTCATTCTTTTAGTCAGTCTGTAAGGTAACACAATATCCGAATCCAAATGATAAGTCATCCAAAGGTCAAATATATCTTTCAATTCGTCAGAAAACATCCAAGGATAATTGACTTCACTTTCATAGCCCCACACCACCCAAATCTGGTGTTCAGGCTTTTCAAGATCGTCTTCTAATTCACGATATAAAAAAAGGCTCAACATCACAACATCGGCAACCGACATTTTATCCCGATCATATGTGATATGTATATTGCCAGGTAAAATTTGCGACAGTTCATCCATTCTCAGTTGATCGTAAATAGAGAATTTTATACGGCGTATTTTCGTCCAAAAATAAAATCAGCATGTCATTTTGTATTTCATAATATTTCATCTAACTTGTGTTCCAAAGTTACGAAGATACTAACTAACATCCAAAAAATTACGGTAGACATTTTCCAACTTTTTTATCACTAATAACTAAACACTTACACTAATTTTTTCCAATAAAAAAATGGACAAGAAAAAAGTAACCATCAAAAAGACCATTACCAAATTTGAACCAGAAAAGAAAAAAAACAAAATCATTTCTCATATTCTCATAAAAAGGAGTACTTGCCTGATAATTAGATATATAATTATGAGAATTAAAATATTTACATGCATTTCTCATAGCTTTATCAAGAAAAAACGCTTAAAACAATGCATTTCTCATACTATATATTGGCATTTCTCATACTGCATATTATGCTTGTCTTTGTTTCAAGAGACTAATATATGGGAGGCAATATAACCGTAATTTGTATGTTGAGTCGATAGACTACATATCTTTCGCAACCGGCATCGCTGCATTTTTCTGCCTTCATTTCTATCGTTCCACTCTAGTGAACAGGCCTATGCACTCGAGTAGACATAACCATTCACTCCAGTACACAAGCCTGTTCACTAGAGTGGAACGATTAATATTTCTTATTGAAAATCAATTGATTGCATTAGGATTATCTTTGATTGTCAGTTAGTTATAGCGGAGATGAACAATAGTTTTGCTACAGTTTATTAAGTGTTGACGATTAGATGATGAGAATAACATTCCTGATGTATGAGAAATGATTTGCTTTTTTCAGGTTCTTCTGTTGGGAGCTGGAACGAGTGGAGATAGTATAAGTCTGAAAACTCATTCAATTCGTATCATAAGTACCTTCCAAACATATTTCATCTTTAGCATCCATGATTGAACATGGTTTTGAGGTTTCAATATCAACAGATAATCATAAAATGGAAGTAAATATTCATAGTGTGTTACCGCTTTTACGATAATGGTTAATTACTTCCTCCCGTGTATATAGAGGATTCCATAATTGCGGGCGACATTTGCATTCCTATGTTCCGTCAGACGATAATATGATATACGGGAAATAACCTTCAGGAGAGATAAAACGTTCAAGGATATATCCATAACGTTGCATCCTTTTCAGTGCCTTTTCATACAAAGGGAGGTAAGAGGGACTAAGAAAACTCCGCTAACGTCTCCAGACATTCTACATACATAGGGTGTTTGGGGAGTTAAAGGAATCCATAATTTCTCCATGTAATGACACTACTTGTACAAACACCGTTTTTAACGCAAAGCTTTGTATTTACTTCCATAACTCCTCCGGCACATCCCCCGAAGAACAAGCATCATCTACACTACCTCCAATGATTTTAGAAAACTGGTCCATGCTAAGAGCTTGTTTATCACTAACCTCAGCAAGATTAATTTTCTTTATATTTTCTTCATTTTTGATCATTTTAATAATTTAAGATTATAACTATTCTCAATAACTACCATTATTAAACGGCCTAAATCATTTAAATCCACGCTTTTATTACTTTTTCGTTACATATAAAAAATACGATATTCTCAGCATCTTCCCAAGCCGGCGAAACTCTGAATCTGATGAATGGACCTCCATTATTAAAATACCGCACTCTCTCCTCCACTATTTTCAATACGTTGACTAGCACTTTTACGCTGATGACCGAACTTAAACTTCCATGCAACTCTAAGCATAATTTGATTCTTCGTATCAGATACATAATGGCGCATATCACTTACAACATAAGGATTCATACTCTTCTCCCAAAAAGCATACGAATTACCCAAACGCCATTTCATAAGACCTGAAAAATTCCAGTTTTTCCATACGTACATTTTATTCCGGACGCAACTTCCCAACTGTTATAATATATCTTCTCATCACTAAATACATCTGCCCGCTTACCAAACGCTAAAGTCACCGCAAATTTCTTAAGGAACGTCCATTCTCCTCCTAATTCACCATAATAAGTATCATAGAAGTTAAAAATGATTTTCCCTTCTCCCTTGCAAACTTGTAATTCAACCGACTAAACAAACGTAACTGCCTGTCGAAAAACTCCAATTAATATTTCCTGTGAAATGCAGTTGATGATAATACCTGCCATTCTGTTCTTGAGTGATAAACTTCCCATTCTCCCCGAAAAGTTGTAGCAAGCTGCGGATGAACCGTATATACATCATTCGCACTCAATGTGTACGTAAAATTGTTCGTACATTTATGATTGAGCATCAAGGTATTAGTATAAACAGTTGTATTCTTCAATTCCGGATTCCCCCTGCGAATCTGATAAGCATTGATTGCCTGTTCCACATTATTCAATGTGCGTAAAGCCGGAACAACCACATACGTTTCGCCCTGAGTAGCGCACCTGCAATTTCTGATTGGGACGATAGCCCAACCGCCAAGTTGCTCCTAAATTTTGCTCAAAGTCTTTTCGTCTCCTGAATAATCCGGTTGAATGTACCCCTTACTGCTAATGAATAATCTAACTTTTTAAAGCGTCCCATCCATTCTGCATAACCATAAGTATTGTAATTATTGAATTTACTTTTTATACTCAGTCGTCCCCTCATAGACATTGTCAACATAGCTCAGACGATGATTTAGCCCGACACTCAGTTTATTGGTCTTAAAACGTTTTTTCATAAATTCCTTCCGCCACAACCGAATAGGTATCGCCGTCTACATCCGAAAGGATATCCGACAGCATCACATTCTCTTGCTGTTCATTATACGTATAATATGAATTAGTGTGCACATACGAACCTGCCACCTCGAAAGCCACAAATTGTTTCTTTTTCAAGCTTTTCTGAAAATACAATCCAAGCCGGGGACTCTTATTCAAACGGTTTTCCACTATTTGAATTTTCGTTCGGCTGTCCCTCTATACGCACATCTCCTGGCTTGCCGATTCTGTAGGAGAACCGGAATAAGACAGTTTGGCAGTAAACAACACATCGTCGGGTTAAGATAGCTATAACCTATACCACCACGATAAGAACCTTCACGACCCTTCCCTACATTATGCCACTCTTCATTACGGGTAAGAGCGGGCATATCCTCAAAATTATAAGTAACCGTTTTCTTCGTATATCCGGAAAAACGATGATAATTCCCATTTCCCCAAAAAGAGAACTCGGATTTCGAATGATACAATTTCAGATTGGCAAGCCCATTCCCACTCGGGGATATTGCTGAATGCGAAGCATCAATTCTGCCCGAACCGCCAAATTCCTGACGTTTCACATACAAGTCGATGACAGCTTCCACCTTGCCGTAACGCATAGAAGGCATGTCGTGATATTCCACCCGCCTCACCATTTTAGGGTCTATCTGCCGTAAATCATTCAAATCAGCCGGTCCACCATTAACGCGCAATTTGACAGTACCACCAAGCACACCACTGATCGTACCCTCAACTTTACCTACCACTATTCCATGTAATTGCAGTTTTGTCTACAAGATCTATCCCATCTATCGCCGTCTCCTTCTCTTGTTTACCGGGATAAATAATCTGACGGTCAAAACTCCATCACAACGCGTTGTGCAGTAACTGTGGTTTCATCAAGAGCTACCGTCTGCTCCTCAATACTATTGGCAGGTCCTTTATATGCTCCTGAATATTATGAATACGTATATGTGTACCCACATAGCCCACGCAGGAAGCGTACAGCCTGTAACTACCATGAGGAATCTTAGATAATTCGAACCGACCTTTCACGTCAGTTGTAGCAGCTTTTGATTTTAGTACTGTCGGCCGCATCATACAAGATGACATTCGCATACTCAACAGGGATTGTTTTGACATCCGTCACTATACCTTTTATAGAAGAAGTCTGGGCTTGGGCGAACATCCCAACTAACAGAGAAATTAAAATTAAACATCGTGTTCTATTCATAAGCATATTTTCTTCTAGATTCAATGTTCCACGTCTGTGTTCATTGCTCTCAAAATATGATCTTTATATCGCATTAACAACGTCTTTAAAAGACATACCGCGTGAATCTTTAGTTTAGCTCTCAAACGCTGCTTACGTTTACTCAGGCTTTGTAATGAAATACCAAAAGAAAATAGATTGGTTTTATGTTTTACTCTATATAACAGAAATAACAAAGAGCAATTTCCTCTTCAGATAGACAATCATGTTTAGCCAACCATATTTTTAAAGCATTTCCATAAAAAGGATATCCATAAGGGCAAATAACTGCTTCCATTCTTCAGTTATCAATTTGTGGCAAAGAGTAACAGGAGATAGAATAGTAGTATGCATCAATATATTAATTGATTTCTGATATTTGAAGAACTCTTCATTATCCAAACAACTAGTTCTCAATTCCATATACAAAATTAGTATTCATACGCTTCCTCCTTGTTTAATCATAAGATATAGCGGTGTTTTCATAAAGTATCTTCATTATCACAATTGTTTTTGTACGCATCGTCAACCGGATATATCCGTCCTTCGACTGCTCCTTCAGTGAAATACC
>VOFC01005424.1_pt1 | contig 24590 bp, 36 predicted proteins | sample 5384161 | NCBI WGS metagenome assembly VOFC01 (sample SAMN12384722, study PRJNA508395) | human gut metagenome | isolation source: healthy gut B | host: Homo sapiens | reverse complement strand
AAAAATCACCCAACCTGATACTGGATGTGCCTCGTGTATACCGGTTTGTACCAAAGAGCCGTGGACAACACCAGATCAGTGAGTGATGATAATATCTCATGTTTGATGTCCAGCTCATGGAGCAGAACATGATTCAACAGGTTTCAGTTGGAGCGGTAATGAATCTGGACTGCCGCAGTTCGATATTTTGGTCGTTGGCACTCGTCAAACCGCTTGCGGATTTGATGGGATAGGTCCGTTGCAAATTGCTTGACTGTATGAAGCCGCCAGTTTCCGCCCCCAATACACACCGGTCGGTACCAGAACACCTGCCAACCAAATTATCAAAACGACAAAAGCAAAATGGAAAAACGTTTCAGGACTGGCGATCAGTTCTGTTGTATCCTGAAGCCATCCTGTTCCCGTAGCAGTTACAGCAGTATTGCTGGAAAGCATTGAAATCGCAAATGCCTGCTGTCCAACGGATTTTCGCGGGTCGTAACGTGGCCATATCCCACTTGGGAGCAATGACAGAAAAAGAAACCAAGCAGGACAAACCAGCTGTGATACTGGAAACGTAAGGGATAACCGATTGCGAAGCAGCCATTTCAGGCCAAGCATTGCGCAAATGAGGCAAGCGTTCCACAGGTTCCCTATCAAGAATTGTTCTAAGAACATCATAATCGCCTCATTGCCGGCGCTTTTTGTCCAGGATACTCTGCAATTCATCCAGGTCTTCAGGGTCAAATCCTTCTGATCCAGGAAACTGACGACCATCTGTTTCATGGCTCCGTCAAAAACGGTCTGCCAGTGTGCGACTCTCCGCCGCCAGATAATCATCTTTCTTCACGCAGGGCGTATAGACAAAAACACGGCTTTCCTTTTTCGTGTACGATCACGCCCTTCTTTTCAGGCGGGATAGCATAGATTGTTTTCGGACTCCAATCCGTCTTAGCCAAACGGTCCGTGATCTCGTTGGTGCTGATGGGGCATACTTCCAAATAATGTCCATCACTTCCAAACTCGGCATCCGAAATCTGCGGCAAGTTTTTCATATCATCTCTCCAATTCTTACGGATGTAAGAATTATTATACAGCACGAAAACATGGATGTCAATGTTTCTTTGCGTTCTTAATTAAAACATAAAAACCATAATCGTCACAAGGTATGTATAAATGGTTTCTATGATTCCGTATACTGCGGGCAATGCTTTTGTAATATAAAATTCGAAAACCAGGCATATCCAACATTCCGGAAATGCCTGATTCCTGTTTGTTAAGACGATTTTGAACTTGAGAAAATCAAGCTCGAATCTACCCTTAAAAGTTGGGGATGTCAAGCCTGTCAGTACCGGAAACTTTTTCGGAAACAGCACTTGACGGAAACTTGGCGTTAATTTGGCGTTATTTTTTCTCAAAAAATGGCCTAAAGATACCCCATAAGACGGGATGACACAAAACCGTGGAGACGAAAAAAGTGCTTGCAATACCAGCACTTTTCGCATGTTACGAGACAAAACCAAATGTTTTATCCTGCGCTCGTAATGAGAAGGTCGCCTGTTCGAGTCAGGTCACTAGCTCCAGAAAACCGCCGCTTTTATGAGAAAGCGGCGGTTTTCTTTGTGTAAAAAGTTTCGCAGCTCTTTCGGCCATAGATTTTATCCGTCATTTTTCCGCCAATAACAAATTCAACCCGTACAGCTGCAAAACTGTGTCCGAATTTTTTATGCTTTTTCTCTCAGCAGTCTGGGTTTTGGCATCAGGATATCATCAAGCATTTCCGACGGTCGAGCCTGCGCTTCTTTCACGAGAGACCTCCTCATTATCGTAGTTGTGTGGTCGGCAAACCACTTCCGCTATAATGGGGAGTTTTTTCCTGTCTGCTTTACTCCTCGCTGGAAGCTATTCTTTTGCCCCCGGCATAGCTGGGGGTTAACTTTGTCAACCAAGACGATAGCGCTGTCCGCATTATGCGGACAGCGCTATCATCATGTTTATTACCATCAGAACCGTCAGAACGATCACACCGGCACTGAAAAGAAGCATTTCAGGGCACCGGCGGTCGATCCACTCGCTCTGGATGTACGCCCGGACACGGGCTCGGTTGGCGATCAGAATTGCCACCGCCGCCGCGAAAAATCCGGTGAAAATCGTCAGCTCGATCACCGACGCCGCCACTTCCGGAAGATTTGCCGTCAGACGGCTCAGAAGGTCTGCCAGCACCAGATTGTTGAAGATATGGAGCACCATGGACCAGCCGACGGAATACTCCACCGCCACATATCCCAGCACCAGTCCCACCAGAAACGCGTAGGGCGTTTGCAGCAGGTTCCGTGGAACAGCCCCGAACAGGAACGCGGAACCCAAGATGGCAAACCGCTTGCCGTAAGGCCGCAGTGACCGCAGGACAAAGCCCCGGAAGATCAGCTCCTCCGAAATGGGCGCCAGAAACGATGCGTACAGGAACATGCTGACGGTGTCCGAGCTGCCGGAAACGGCGTCCAGCGTCCCGGTGGCAGACCGGCCGAAGCAGTTCATCACCAGCTCAAGAAGATTGATCCAGACAAAATTTACCATCTGCGTTCCGGCGCACAGGCACACCATGCACAGCAAAGTTCCCGGTTTCATGGGTTTTTCCCGTCTCAGCACTTCCCCGCCCCAGAATTCTCTGCCCTTCCATGCGTACAGGATCACCAGAGCGACGGCCACGGCGGCGATGTACCCCCATGCGTTTCCGGTCAGAGTGGACACGTCCGGGACATACTGATCGTTTCCCTCTATGAAAGCATTCAGGTATCCCGCGATCACATCCCGCAGCATCGCCACGGAAACCAGAATGTTCATCAGGACATAGTATCCCACCAGCGTCCAGCCAACGGGGCTGAAACGCTTACGGAGCCATTTGTTGATCTGTTTCTCGTTCATAGTTTTCCTCCATAATGATTGTCTCCGCCGTCATAATGCCGTCGATGGCCGCGGACATGATGCCCCGGCGTAGCCCGCGCCCTCTCCCGTGGGGTACAGCCCCCGAAGGGAAGACTGCCGGGAGGAATCCCGGATAATTCGCACCGGGGAAGAACTGCGGGTCTCCGGCGCGGTCATCACCGCGTCCGGGTCTGCAAAGCCTTTCAGCTTCCCGTCCAGCCGGGGCAGCGCCTGGGCAATGGCGTCGGTGATCTTCCCGGGAAGCACGTCGTGCAGGTCGCACCAGGTCACCCCCGGGCGGTAAGTCGGCGTTACCCGTCCCGGCCGGTCGCTGGGTCTTCCGGCGAAATCCCCCACTCTTTGCGCCGGGGCGCGGTAGCTGCCGCTGACGCAGTAGGCGTTTTCCCTCAATCTCCCGCTGCCAGCGCATTCCGCCGAGGTTGCCCCTCGTAGGGGAAAATCAGCGGGATTCACCGTCACCAGCAGTGCCGCGTTGGCGTTTTCTCCGTCCCGGTCGGCATAGCTCATGCCGTTGGTGACCACCCGGCCTTTCTCGCTGGCCGCCGCCACCACGAATCCCCCCGGACACATGCAGAAGGTATACACCGTCTCCCCGTCCAGATGCTCCACCAGCTTGTAGTCCGCCGGGGCAGGGCGGGGTTTTCGCCGCCGTACTGGGCAATGTCGATGTCCCGCTGCTTTTGCTCGATGCGCACGCCCATGGCAAAGGGCTTCGGCTCCATGGGAACGCCGGAAGCGTCCAGCATTTCAAAGGTGTCCCGGGCGCTGTGTCCGATGGCCAGCACCGCCCGGTCGCAGGGAATGACCGTCCCGTCGGCGATTTTCAGCCCGGTCAGGCGTCCGTTCTCCGTACAGGCCGGTGACCTGCGTGTTGAACCGCACCTCGCCGCCCAGAGAGATGATGCGTTTGCGCAGATTCTGCACCACGGTCAGCAGCACGTCGGTACCTACGTGGGGCTTGGCGTCATAGAGAATATCCTCCCTTGCCCCAGCCGCCACGAACTGTTCCAGAATCCAGCCGATTCTGGGGTTGTTGACCCCGGTGTTCAGCTTGCCGTCGGAAAACGTTCCCGCGCCGCCCTCGCCGAACTGGACGTTGCTTTTCGTGTCCAGCTCGCCCGTTTGGAAGAATTTTTCCACCTTCTCGTGGCGGGACTCGGCATCCTCTCCCCGTTCCAGCACCAGCGGCTTCCAGCCCGCCAGCGCCAGAATCAGCGCGGCAAACATCCTCCGGGGCCGAATCCCACCACCACCGGGCGTTTCTCCGGCGCTTTGGCGGATTTGGGCGGCTTGCACCGCGTAACCGGGGCGATGGATGCCCGCTTGCAGCCGCTTTGTTTCAGAATTTTCTTTTCACTGCCATCCACCGTCACGTCGATGGTGTAAATAATACGCACGTTGGGCTTTTTTCCGGGCGTCCACACTCCCGCCGGACGATCCGCACGCCGCGGATTTTGGAGTTAGGGATGCGCAGCATCCGCGCCGCCTCAAAGGGGAAGCTGGTGGGCGCTGTGTTCCGGCGGCAGGGAAAATATCGTTCAAACGGATCATGTGTCGTTCCTCCCGGCGCTCTGTCCGGCCAGACGGCCGGAGCTCCACGCCCACTGTAAATTATAGCCGCCGCAGTCGCCGTCAATGTCTAAGACCTCTCCGCAGGCGTAAAGCCCCGGAACGAGGCGGCTTTCCATGGTCGTTTCATCAAATTCCGACGTGAGAATGCCCCCGCCGTCACCTGTGCGCTGTCCATGCCCATGGGTTCGGTCAGATGTACGGCCAGCGCCTTCGCCCCATGGGCGGCCTGACGCAGCTCCTCGTCGGAAAGGTCGGAAACCGCCCCGCCCGCGGAAATCCCCACCGTCTGGGTCAGCACCCGGCCAAGGCGGTTGTGGAGGATTCCCGTGAACAGCTCCGAGACGGGAGATTGGTCGTTCTGCGACGTTTTAGTTCGGATATCAAGGCGTCCTCTGCCATATCCGGCAAAAAATCCAACCGGCAGAGCCACTCGCCGCCGCCCTGACACGCATCCCGGGACACCTCGAAAATCACCGGCCCGCTGAGACCGTACTGGGTAAATTGCAGCTCCCCCGTGCTTTCGGAAAATCGACTCCTCCGTCGTGGAGGATGACCGCATGGCAGTTGGCACGGACGCCTTTCAGGCTCGTAACCGCGTTCCAGAGCTTTTCAGCTGCACCAGCGCCGGACGCAGCCGGGTACAGCTGTGGCCAAAGCTCCGCAGAATTTGATAGCCGGACATGCTGCCCCCCAGCTTCGTCCCCGCAAGGCCGCCGCAGGCGACGATGAGCCTGTCACACTCCACCGTCTCGTCCCCGGAGATGATGCGGAAGCCGGAAGCCGTTTTCTTCGCTTTTTCCGCTTCAAATCCCAGCTTTACCGTGATATTCGGCCTTTCCAGGGCAAACCGCAGCACATCCACCACGGAATTTGCCTGATCGGAATAGGGATACACCCGCCCGGAGTCCTCCGCCACGGTGAGCAGTCCCAGACTCCCGAAACCACTCCAGCGCCGCAGTTGGGGGAACTTTCCCAGCGCATAGTCGGCAAACCCCGGATTTTCCCGTGGTAGCCGCCGGATGTCCCGTGGAGATTGGATAAATTGCAGCGCCCGTTGCCGGTGGCCTGAAGCTTGCGCCCCACTCGCCTGCCGCTCCATGAGGACGACCTGCCCGCTTTCGTTTTCCGCCGCAGCCAGCGCCGCCGCCATTCCCGACGCCCCCGCGCCGATGATTCCTGTCACCATGTCCGATTCCTTTCGCCGAAAAGCGTTCCTTTCCCCTATTATACTCTACCCGCCGCCGTCATACAAGAAAAATTTCTTCCCACCCGGCAAAAGTTGTGGTATAGTACCATTGGTGATCGCATGGAACGAAGCAACATTGAAAAAAATCGCCCAGTCCGCCGAGGATCGGCTGCTTCTGGCGAAGCTCTGGGGACAAAATGAACGCGGAATGCGGAAGAATATCCCCGCCGCCACCTGCTTTCTCCCCGGGAGCTGGAAATGGCAAAATATCTCTTCGGCGAGCAGGAGAGCTGTACGCCTTCGGCGGCTACGAGGGACGCGGAACGAAAAAATGCTGATTTTTCTGCCGGACTATCTGACGAAGCCAGTCTCTACGGCGAAGACAGCCCCCTGCGTGTGTCTGCGCGCCGCGTTCTTTCAGGGGGACAGCCCAAGCCACCGGGACTTTCTGGGGGCGCTGATGGGCGCGGGCGTTGGCCGGGAGACGGTGGGCGACATCTGCGTGGACAAGGGCAGCTGCGACTTTTTCGTCACGGCGGAGATTGCCCCTATTTATTGCAGACCTTCATCTCCGCCGGACGGACGAAGCTGCATTTGGAGCCAGATTCCCCTTTCGGGCGTCCATCCCCGGAGCCGGAAATCAAGGAAATCCGGGACACGCTGGCGTCGTTACGGCTGGACAGCGTCGTATCCTCCGGCTTTCGCATCGGGCGGAGTCTCGCCGCCCAATATGTGAGCGCCGGAAAAGCCGCCATTGACGGTCTTCCCTGTGAAAAACCGGACAAGTCCGTCCCGGAGGGCGCGAAAATCTCCGTCCGGGGGCTGGGAAAATCAAGCTTGCGGCCATCAACGGTCGGACAAAAAAGGACAGAATTTCGGTGGTCATCCACCGGTATGTGTGAGGTTTTACAAAAAACATGAAAATGGACGAAGTGATCGCCAGAATCAATGTTCTGGCAAAGAAAGCAAAAGCAGAGGGTCTGACCCCCGAGGAGCTGGCGGAGCGGGACAAGCTGCGGCGAATCTACATCGATTCCGTTAAGGCCAATCTGGTAGGTCAGCTGGAAAACACCTACATCATCGGCACCGACGGTGTCAAGCGGAAGGTTGAGAAGAAATCCTGAGCGGCGTGGCTTCGGCCACGCCATTTTTTCAAAATTTTTTGAAAATGCGTGAGGTTTTGCGTGCAAAATCGATCTATAGGGGTGAAGACAAACTACAAGTGAGGTGACCAAACATGGATGACGGCAAAATCATAGATATGTTCTTCGCCAGAAATGAGGACGCCATCCGGCATACCGATGCCGCCTACGGGCGACGGCTGTATCATCTGGCAGACCGGATCGTGGAAAACGGTCAGGACGCGGAGGAAAGCGTCAGCGATACCTACTTAAAAGCGTGGAACACGATCCCGCCAAAGCGTCCGGAGCATTTCTTTGCGTACATCGCCAAGATCTGCCGGAATTTCGCCCTGAAAAAGGTTGGTCTGGAAGAACGCCCAGAAGCGGAAGGCGGAGGTCGTGGCCCTAACCCAGGAAATGGAAAACTGCATTCCGGATACTTACCGGGACAGCGCGTCGGACGCCCGGGAACTGGGGCGGCTTCTGGATGCATTTCTCGGACCCTGACTCCGGACAATCAGATGGTCTTTCTCCGCCGGTACTGGTACGTGGATACCATTGCGGGAGATTGCCGCCCGGTACGGCATCAGCGAAAGCGCCGTACAGATGCGGCTGAACCGGACGAAGCAAAAGCTTTCGGCATATCTTGCAAAGGAGGGCATTCGCGTATGAACGGAAAGGATATTTTCGGGGTCTACAGTATATCGGCGACGATCTCATTGAAAACGCGGAAACCGGACAGTTCCCCGCCCAGAATCAAGAAAGTGGGAAGACGCACCGTCCCATCCGCCGTTCCTGCTAATTGCGGCGCTGATCGCGCTGCTGCTTCTGCTGGTGGGGTGCGCCTTCAGTCTGCGGCGGGAGGAACCATGTCCGACAGTCAGGTTTCCTACATTCAGGAAAAACGCCCAGGATTTTTACGAAAGCCAGACTTACGACGGCTACACAATCACACTGAAATCCGCCTTTTCCGAAATGAATCTGGCTTATGTCACCTTTGGGCTGACAGCCCCGGCGGGTACAGACCTGGGCTTTGCCCTTGGTGACGAAGAAGATCTTAGGTTTGAATACCTCTTTGCGGGGCCGGCGGATACAAAGCTGCCTGCCAATCTGTCCTTCCGGGTGCTGGATGACGGCGACGGAGAAACAACACGTTAAATTTCGTGCTGGTCATCGAACCCAAGGGAAGCATTCTCGAATACGAAGGAATCGACACCTCCTTTGGAAAAGGACATCCATGGCGTATTGTCCTCAAAATCCAGAAAAAAAATCGGATATGACCAAGAATATGAGCAGGGAGCTTCTGCGCACAAAATACGCCGGTCAGACGGGATTATATGCTGGAGAGTGACGAAGCTCTCCCGCATTCGTCCCCATACCCAACTGGCAGAGGGACGCTGGGAATTTGTGCTGGAGTTTGACGGCGCAGACATGCAGTCTCTCGAGCTGATTCAGGAGCCTATTCTTGCAAAGGCAATGGTCACGCGAAGAGATTCTGACGCGACCTTCTACGAAAACCGCAGGAGCAATCGAGGAAATCACCGTTACATCCGTCAAGCTTCACGCACTGGGCGCAACTGTCACCTTTATTCCGCCGGGTACGATAGAGGGCAGTGATTTCCCTATCTATCACTGCGCCTGGATGGATATGGGTGATACCCCACAACCCGCTGACGAAGCTGGTCAATGGGGACGAAAACTTTTTTTCGTCATGCTGAAGGACGGAACCAGAATTGACTTCTTTCAGCAAATCGGCGCCGACGATACCGCCGAGCTGACAGCCGACAGTCCTATCGTTCTGGAAGAGGTGGACTATCTGCAATTGTCGGACGGAACCAGGCTGTAGTCTGCTATACTGTAAGAAACGTACTTTCAGGAGGCAGTATATGGAATTTCTGCCCATTACCAGACGGAAATGCTTGACCGCGGGTGGGACGTCTGCGATTTTGTGTACATCATCGGCGACGCCTACGTCGATCACCCATCCTTCGGCCACGCCATCATCAGCCGGGTTCTGGAAAGCCACGGCTACAATGTTGGCATCATCTCTCAGCCGGATTGGAAAAATCCCAAGTCCATCGACGTTTTCGGCCGTCCCCGGCTGGGGTTTCTGGTCTCCGGCGGCAACATGGACTCCATGGTCAACCACTATTCCGTCACCAAGCACCGGCGGAAAACCGACTCCTTCACCCCTGGCGGAGTCATGGGCAAGCGCCCCGGATTACGCCACCGCGGTCTACTGCAATCTTATCCGGCAGACCTACAAGGACGTTCCCATCCTCATCGGCGGCATTGAGGCGAGTCTGCGCCGGCTGGGGCATTACGATTACTGGTCGGGCACCATGAAGCGCTCCATTTTACTGGACAGTCAGGCCGACCTGCTCATGTACGGCATGGGGGAAAAGACCATCGTGGAGGTGGCCGACGCCCTGAATTCCGGGCTGGACGTGAAGGACATCACCTACATCGACGGCACGGTGTTCAAAACCAAAGCGCCGGACGACAGTCTGCCCACTATCACCCTGCCCTCCTTTGCCGAGATCAAGGCCGACCGGCGCAGATACGCCGAGAGCTTCAAAATCCAGTACGCCAACTGCGACCCCTTCACCGCCAAGCGGCTGGCAGAGCCTTATGACAATTTCTTCGTGGTGCAGAATCCGCCCCAGAAGCCCCTGACCACAGCGGAAATGGACGCGGTATACGACCTTCCCTACATGCGTGCCTATCACCCCAGCTACGAGAAGGCCGGGGGCGTTCCCGCCATTGCGGAGGTGAAGTTCAGCCTGGTTTCCAACCGGGGCTGCTTCGGAGCCTGCTCCTTCTGCGCCCTGACCTTCCATCAGGGGCGCATCGTCCAGACCCGAAGCCATGAGTCCATCCTCCGGGAAGCGGAAATCATGGTGAAGGACAGGGATTTCAAGGGCTATATCCACGATGTCGGCGGCCCCACCGCCAACTTCCGCCATCCGGCCTGCGAAAAGCAGATATCCAAAGGGGTGCCTGCGGCGGACGACAGTGCCTTTACCCCACCCCTGCAAGAACATGAACGCCGACCACTCGGACTATGTCGCATTGCTTCGCAAGCTGCGGAAGCTCCCCGGCGTCAAAAAGGTGTTCGTCCGCAGCGGCATCCGCTTCGACTATCTGCTGGCGGACAAGAAGGACACCTTTTTCCGGGAGCTGGTGCAGTACCACATTTCCGGTCAGCTGAAAGTCGCCCCGGAGCATGTGTCCGACGCGGTTCTCGCCCGGATGGGCAAGCCCAAAAACGCGGTGTACAACCAGTTTGTGGAAAAATATTTCGCCCTGAACAAGCAGTACGGCATGGACCAGTATCTGGTCCCCTACCTCATGTCCAGCCACCCCGGCTCGACCCTGAAGGAGGCCGTGGAGCTGGCCGAGTACATCCGGGACATGGGCTACAATCCGGAGCAGGTGCAGGACTTTTTACCCCACCCCTCCACGCTGTCCACCGTCATGTACTGCACCGGCCTCGACCCCCCGCACCAGGGAGCGGGTCTACGTCCCCACCGACCCCCACGAAAAAAAGCCATGCAGCGGGCGCTGATCCAGTACCGCGACCCGAAGAACTACGCCCTCGTGCGGGAAGCGCTGGTGAAGGCGCACCGGGAGGATTTGATCGGTTCCGGTGCAAAGTGTCTCATCCGTTCCGCGCCGCCCCGTCCCGTGCGGAAAAAAGCCGGGACAGGCAAGCGGAAAACGCAAGCCGTCAAGTAAAGAAACACGCTGCCACTTTGGTTTGTCTCAAGTGGCAGCGTGTTTTACTTTCTTCTATACAGGCACATTTCGTAGGCAATGCCGTTTTCCTCGCCGGATTGGAGCGTTTCCGCCAGATACCAGTCCTTATCCTCGTCCAGATTTGGGGAAAAAGGTGTCGGATTCCGGCGTCACATGCACCTTCGTGACATAAGCCGCGTCGCAGAAGGGCAGCATCTGCCGGTAAACGCTCCCGCCGCCGATGACGAAGCAGCGCTCAGTGGTGCGGGAAAGCACCGCCGCATCTTCGGCGCTGCCGCAGACGGTAAAGACCGGGAATCTCCGCTCCACTTCTGCTCAGCGCCACATTGACCCGCCCCGGAAGGGGCTGTTTTCCCGGGAAATCCTCGATGGTGCGCCTTCCCGCGATTACCATTGCCCCACGGGTGGTCGTCCGGAAAAATTTTCGGTCGGCTGACAGGGCGACGGGCTGCGTCCCGTCCCGGCCGATTCCCCAGTCGTCGTAAACCGCAACGATCAGTTCCATCGTCCCACCTCAGATCGCCATGGGGATTTCAAAGTGAAAGGGGTGGAACTGATAATTTTCCACGGAGAAGCTGTCCTTGGTAAAGGCGTAAAAGTCCGTGACGCTCTCGTCCATCCGAATTTGGGCGCAGGATATCCGTCCAGTTCCAGCATGGCCTTGACGGCGGGAATGTGCCGGTCGTAAATGTGGCAGTCGGCGATGACGTGAACCAGCTCGCCCACCTTTAACCCCGCCATGCCTGCGCCATCATGTGGGTCAGCACGGCATACTGTACCACATTCCAGTTGTTGGCTGTCAGCACATCCTGGGAGCGCTGATTCAGAATGGCATTCAGGGTGTGGCCCGTCACATTGAACGTCATGGAATAGGCGCAGGGGTACAGGTTCATCTCGTGGAGATCCTGGAAATTATAGATATTCGTCAGAATGCGCCGGGAGGCGGGGTTGTGCTTCAGGTCGTAGATCACCCGGTCAACCCTGATCGAACATGCCCTCCTTGTACTGGTGCTTGATGCCCAGCTGGTAGCCGTAAGCCTTGCCGATGGTGCCATCCTCCCCCACCCATTCGTCCCAGACGTGGCTGCCCAGATCCGCGACGCGGTTGGACTTTTTCTGCCATATCCAGAGAAGCTCGTCCACGGCGCTTTTCCAATAGGTGCGCCGCAAGGTCATAATGGGGAATTCCTCGGCCAAGTTGTAGCGGTTCACCACGCCGAATTTCTTGATGGTATGCGCCGGTGTCCCGTCCGCCCAGTGGGGACGGACTTCCAGATTTTCATCGGAGAAGCCGTTTTTCCAGAATGTCCCGGCACGTTTTCTTATACAGCTCGTCAGCATAGCTCATGTTGGATTCCTCCCGATTTCTGTTGGGAGTATCATACCACACTCCCGCCACGCTGGCAAGAAAAAATCTCCCCGCGGTTTCCCGCGGGAGATTCTGGACACTGTCTTACAGCAGATTGCCGGTGCTGACCCAACCCCAAGTCGGTGCGGGCCATGTCGCCAACGTATTCGTAAATGTCGATAACGGACATTCTGGAATAGGTGCCTGCGACGGAGGACGCGGCGTTATCCGTGTAGATTATGGTGTTGTCGGTGTACACCACCCGGGCGTCGATGGCGCTGCCGCTGGCGGGAGTCAGGTCAACGTAGTACAGGTAGACCCAGCCTGCGTCGCAGCGACCCCATGCCATATCCTCGGAGATCTTGGTCTCGTAGATCACCAGGTTGGCGCCCTTCTTCAATGTGGTAGCCTTCTTGGCGCCGGTAGAGGCGGTAACGCGGACATTCAGAGACTCGGTGTTGATAACCTTGCCGGTGTACTTGTAGCCGCCCTTGTTGTTCACGAAGCCGCCGTCGCCGGTGTTGCCGGTGCTGCCGATGGTGGGCGCGGAGGGAGTTGTCGGAGTCGTAGGCTCTTCCTTCTTCTCGTACAGAGCACCCTCGGACATGTAGCTCAGGTCGCAGTAGCCCACGATGCCGTCGCTGGTTTCCACACGACCCCCAGACGGTGAGGGTTCTGGTGCCGGAATCCTTGACGATCTCCAGCTTGGTCACGGGAACCTGATCGCCCTTCTTCAGCTTGGCAATGCTGTCATTGCCGGTTCCGGCAGCCTTGCGCACATTCAGCTCGGAAGCGCCGGTCACGGTGTGAACCTTCTCGTCCAGAGCGTTCAGCTGGATGTTCACATCGGGATCCTTGATCCAGCCGTCGTTGATGCGCGCCCAGTAGGAGGTCTGCTTCACAACGGTCTCGACGTCGTTGTTCTTGTTCTTGTCGTCAACCTTGTCGCCCTCGTAAATTTCCAGGGTAACAGCCGTCAACTCATGGATGGTGATATTCTCGCCTGTGCCGATGGAACGAACCGTATTATCCTTCAGGTTCGGGTTAGGCGTCTTGTAAACGGTGGTATCGGCCTTGACAGAGCCGGTGTAGACGGCGGTGGTGGTGGTTCTCTCAGCCTCGTCGAAGGAGTCCACGCCGGTGCCCTTTGTTGCCGCTGCTGCCGTTATTGCTGTTGTTGCCGGGAGATCTCGTCGTAGGAGATCATGGTGACATAGTCCATGCAGATCCAGCCCTGCTTCACACGGCCCCACTTGGCGGCGCCGACGAGCTTGACCTCCAGGATGGTCACTTCCGTGCCGTTGAGGATCTTGCCCACGATGGCGTTGGCGATGCCTGCGCCGCTGCGGACATTTACGCCGGCGTAGGTGTTGGCAATGATGCCCTTGCCGGTGCCGTCCGTCTTCTGGGTCGTACCGGTGCTGCCGGTGCTGCCAGTGCCGGACTCCACGACGCCCATCTTGACCTCCAGATACTGGCTGTAAATCCAGCTGTCGGTCTCCTTGTTGTTGTCAACGTCGAAGTCGATCTTGTACCAGCCATCCTTCTCTTCCAGAACGGCCACCTTGGTACCGCGGTTGATGCTGCCCAGAACCTGGCCGTACAGAGCGCCGGTCATACGGACACGGACGGAATCCGCGTTCACAACGGTGCCGGTGCCGATAGCGCCCTTGGTGCCGCCGTCAATGGTGATCTTGCTGGAACGCTTGACATAGTTGGATGCCAGATTGATCCAGCCGTCATAGTTAACGCCGCCGGAGGTGTAGCCCTCAATCCTGCCCCAGATTTCCTCGTTGGCCAGACTGATTTCATGAACCTCCACTTCCACGCCCTTGGTGAGCTTGAATACGAACTGCTTCTCTGCCGGCCGCATCTCGGATGTTCAGCGTATCGCTGACAACCGTGAACTTGGTCGGGACAAGGTTAAAGCTGCTGTAGTTCGCCCAGCCGGACTTGGCAATCACGTTAGTCTTACCGTTCTTGTCAGTCTCCTTGACCGTCCAGTGTGCCTTCACCCAGATTACGCCGTCAGCAACTGCCGCGTTGGTGATCTTAAGGCCCGTCGTACCGGCCTTGATGGTATCGCTGTTGTTGGAACTGGTAGTGGGCTGCACATAGGTGGAGAGATCGGCGCCGGCGTTCACGAGAGTGACCTCGAAAGCGTAGTCCAGAACGCCCGTGTCGGAAACGTTCTTGTCGGTGAGCATCTTAACACTGGTGTAGGTCAGGCAGATCCAGCCGGAGGAGGTACGACCCCAGCGGTGGCCGTTGACCGTGCGAATCTCGAAAACATTGACCGTGGTATCCTTTGCAAAGCCGCCGACGATCTTGTTGTCCACACCGGGATCGCTGCGGGCGTTCAGATAGCCGTTGTAGGTAACGGTTGCAGTGGCAATGGGCGTGGTGTTGTTGGCGTCACTGGGAGCGGAGCCGTCATAGACGGTGCTCCAGTCGGTGTACATCAGGGCGACCCAGCCCACAGCCACGCCGTTCTCCTCCACCTGACCCCAGGTCTTGGCTTCGTTGGTAGCGATGATCTTCAGCTTCGTACCGGCGGTGTAGACACCGTTCTTGGCGCTGGAAGCGCTGTCACTGGCACGTCTGTTGACATAGGCGTTGGTGACCGTGACGGTCACATTGATCTTGCCGCCGGTGTAATCGCTATTGCCGCTGTCGCTCTGTCCGGAGGTCTTAAGCAGAACCCATCCATCTCCAGCTGCAGACAGCTTGCACCATCTGTTGCCAGCATCATCGATAAAGTCCTTGATCGCTGTAACGGTGGCAGTGTCTTTCTTGATGGTGCGGAAAGGCTTCACGTTCTTCTTGGTGGGAACGGGGTAGACATCCAGAGAAAACCAGCTGGGACACCTTCAGCGTCTCATTGATGCCATGCACGTAAGAAAGGTCATTGGCATTGTTGGCCGTCACAGAGGTTGCCTGCCAGCCGGCCCACAGCGTCTTACCGTTATAGCTGCCCGTCAGAGAGGGAACCATCGTGCCGTCATACTGTGCGGAGTACCAGCCCATGAACTTGTAGCCGTTTCTGGTGGGAGCCGGATATGCTTGGAAGTCTTGGACGTGTCAAAGAGCAAGGTGTAGGAGGTCGCATAGTTCGGAGCTATGACACCGCCATCGGGATTGTATGTAACGGTGCCGAAGCTGCTGGGCGTTACATCGGAATAAATCCCGTTCTTGTACATATTGACTTCAATCTTTCTGCGGCGGAAATCATCCTGATTGCCCGCCCCAGTCGCTCATGGCCTTCAGCAGGTCATTGGTGCTGGCCTTGCTGACGATGGCGCTCTTGACAACGCCGCTGCCGCTCATCCAGAATCGCCCACGTCGAAGGTGAACAGAACCAGAGCGTCATGCTGGCACTGGGACAGCGTCAGGTTGTTGGCGGAAGCAAAGGCGTTGACCTTCGCGTCCAGATCCAGAATCAGCTTGCGCAGAGCCTGGTCAGCCTGCGCCTGCGTGACGGAGTGCTTGCCTGCATCAGTGCTGTTCTCAACTTGTCCGTTCTTATACGTTGTCTCTTATGCTTCTCAGAGCACACCGTGCCGTAACCAATGCGGAATTCATTGGTGCCGGTTACCTGATAGCACGTTCTTCCTAAAAAATAGCCAGTTTCTTCATGATCGTGATCGCGGCCTCACTGGTCTTCAGCGAAGCGGCAGACGCGGTCAGAGCGGTGACAGGCACCAGACTGACCAGCATGATCAGAGTTAATAATACACACACAATTCTCTTTTTCATAGCTACTTACTCCTTTGCTCTTATGTAAGTAGCCATATTATAACAGAGGTGTTTACAAATTGCAACCCCTTTTTTGAGAAAAATTACATTTTTGTTACAGCTTGTTTTACCAAAAGGTTCCCTTCTCTTTTCTTCCCGTATTGTATACCGTTTCTGTCATAAATCCTGAAAAAGCGCCGCTTTTACCGCAGAAAATGTCATTCTTTTTTCCTGCCTGTCAGGTTTTCTCCGTTGACATTCTCCTTTTCCGCTGATATACTCAAAAAAAATGTCATCGGGAGGGATTTCATGGACGGCAAGAAGGCGCTGATCGGCATGTCGGGGGGCGTGGACAGCTCCGTGGCGGCGCTGCTGATGCTTCGGGCGGGTTACGAGTGCATCGGTGCGACCATGCGGCTGTACGACAATGATATGATCGGTCTGGAAAAAGGACACACCTGCTGTAGTCTGGACGACGTGGAGGACGCCCGCAGTGTGGCCAGACGTCTGGGGAATTCCCACTACGTGTTCAACTTCAAGGACGATTTCGAGCGGCAGGTCATCCGGAAATTTGTCAGCTGCTACGAATGCGGCGGCACTCCCAACCCCTGCATCGACTGCAACCGGTATCTGAAATTCGACCGGCTCCTCCGCCGCGCTCTGGAGCTGGGGTGCGACTGCGTGGTATCCGGGCATTACGCGCAAGTAAGGAAGTCCGGCGACCGATACCTATTATATAAGGCGGCGGACAAGGCCAAAGATCAGACGTACTTTCTCGCCTGTTTAAATCAGGAGCAGCTTGCCCGGATTCAGTTCCCCTCGGCGGTCTGACCAAGCAGGAGGTACGCGCCATCGCGGAGGAAAACGGCTTTATCAACGCCCGGAAGCACGACTCTCAGGACATCTGCTTCGTGCCGGATGGTGACTACCCGGCTTTTCTGGAACGCTACACCGGCAAGCACTACCCCGCCGGGGATTTTCTGGACGAAAGCGGCCGCGTGGTCGGCAAACACCGTGGTGCGGTGTGCTACACGCTGGGACAGCGCAGGGGGCTGGGTCTGGCCATGGGCGCGCCGGTGTACGTCTGCGGAAAGGATATGGAGAAGAACACCGTCACGGTTGGGCCGAATGAGGCGCTGTTTTCCTCCGCGCTGCGGGGAAACAACTGGGTCTGGTATCCCTTCCCTGAACTGACCGAGCCTGTTAAAGTGACGGTCAAGACCCGCCACAGCCAGACGGAACAGCCCGGAACCATTTACCCCGAAGCGGGCGGCTTTGCCCGGGTGGAATTCGACATCCCCCAGCGCGCCGTCACCCCCGGTCAGGCGGTGGTGGTGTATCAGGGCGACCTGGTGGTCGGCGGAGGAACCATCACGGAAGCAATCCGATAAAGTTTACGCTGCCATCCCCGATTGGGAGATGGCAGCGTATTTGTTATTTTTTGTGCTTCTTGTCGGGTCTGTAGACGCTCCATGCCAGCCCGCCGAAAACGGCGGCGCAGGCGAGGCTGATCTTCCAGCCAAGGCTGAACGCGGCGTTGTGATACATCAGGCGAACGGTGTGGACGCCCTTCGTCAGATTCACGGCCACCATGCAGTCCCCTATCAATTTGATCTCGGCAGACTTGCCGTCCACCTTGACGCTCCAGTTTCCGTTTTGCGGAACGGAGGTATACAGCAGGCCGTCCCGGTCGCAGTCGATGGTTCCCTCCACCAGCGTGGAGCGGAACTTCGTCAGATTCAGCTGGGACGCCGACAGAATTTCATAGCCCCGCGCGAACCGCTCCCCGTTGAGAACGGCGGCGCTGACAGTCATGGTGCTGCTCTCGTCCTTGTCGCACTCGATGCGGATGTCCACCGTATCTCCGGTCTTCACATCCCCTACCGCAATCATCTGGGACAGGCTGATGGTCTCCTTGTAAAAGCTCCACGCCATTGACGCTGACGTAGAAATCGTTCCGCTTGGGCAGGTTCAGATGGATGCACACAAAGCCGTCCCGGTCGGCGGTGTAGGTATAGGTCACGTTGGCACCGGAAACACAGTCGGAATACTTGCAGTAGCCGGTGGAATTGCTTTCCGTGATGTTCGCACCGTTGCCGGTGATGGTCAGATTCTCGCCCTGAAGCTTGTGCCAGACCTCCTCGTCAATGCCCGTGGCGGCAGTGAGCAGGTCGTTCTGGAACTGGAACGTTCCGCTGCTGGCGGAAAAAGTCCAGTTTCGCCAGCGCCGGCTCCGTCAGGGAAGCCCAGCGGCAGATACGCGGTATTGACCAGCAGGGACGCCACGCCGAAGCGGTTCACCTCGTCAAAATAGGTGCTGGACTTGTCCTTCCCGTCCCGCTCAATCATATACTTGATGCCCAGAAACAGGTTCGCCACCGGGGAGCTTTCCTCGAAGCAGTAGCGGTTATAGGTGTTCTTCGCGCCGTAGCCCAGCGCCCGCGAACTCCGTGACTTTGACATTGGCGGAACTGGTAAAGGCGGAAATGCCGTTGTAGCCGTTGAGGGCACCGTCGTTCAGGGTCTGGGAATGGGTGGTCTCCGCCCGGAAAAAGAGGTTATCGTCCTCCCGCTCGTACATATAGCGGATGACGGAGGCAGTGTAGGTGGTTCCCTTTTGGATAATTGGACACACCCGTACCCGTGAAATACAGTCCAAAGCACACCAGCGTGGAGATCAGCTCCACGCCCATGACGGACAGCGCCAATATCCGAATCCGGGCACGCTGACGGTTCCGCTTGGCGCGGGCGCGCATTTTCTGACGCTCCGTGGTTCCCTCCGGCACTTCCAGCTGACCGTAGAGCATGACGGTGAGATACAGCACCAGAAAAATCAGATTATATAAAAGTAGAGAGGGATTTGCAGCGTCAGGCTGCCCAGCTCCAGCGGCACGGTCTCGAACAGCTCATTGGAGCAGGCCAGCACCCCCGCAGTCAGCGCCCCGGCGATCACGATCTGCACCGGGCGGAACTTCCTGCGCATCAGCCATGCGCGGTAGGCCATGTACAGCACCACGAAGCTGTACAGGAAGCTGAACCGATAGGGGATCATATTGGTAAAATGGAAGCCGTGCCAGATGAAATCCAGCTGCCGGATGATGAAGCTCACGTTGAAAAACAGCAGCAGGATCACGGCGCAGCATTTGTCCCTGCGCTTGATGTCCTTCGCCATCAGGTACAGGAACATCAGCAGGATGCTGAAAATACCGCAGTAAAGATTGGGCAGTCCTTCCCTTGAAGGTCGGCTCGATGCTGCCGCCCATGTTCCCCGCCACCTGCCGCATGGCGTCCAGAAGCCCCTTGATTGTGTTTTCCTTGGCGATGTTCAGCCGGAAGCCGGTGGGGAAATTGTTCACGCTGGACTGGGTAGTCTGCAGGGCCGACAGCGCCGGGAAGGTCAGAATGGCAGTCATTCCCAGCGCCAGCAGGGAAAACAGGGCGATTCTCCCAAGATCCGCAAACAGCTTCTTCCACCCGCCCCAGCGGCAGATCTCATACACGAAAAAAACAGCAGGAAAACGAAAATGCAGGTAAAGAACCCGATATAATAATTGGAATAGACGGACAGGAAACAGCGTGATCGTATAGAGGGCGAAACTTTTTCTCCTTCAGCAGGCACACCGTTCCCAGCGCCACCAGCGGCAGCAGGGCGAAGGTATCCAGCCACATCACATTCCACTGATACCCCAGCGCCCACGCGCACAGCCCGTAAAAACCGCCGAACACCGCAATGGACGCATCGTTCTTGCCGAACAGCTTTTTTTCAGGAAAATGGCGAAAAACATCCCCGCGAATCCCAGCTTCACCGGCACCAGCAGAGAGAAAACTCCAGCAGCCAGCCCTCCGGCACCAGAACGCTGAGCAGGTTCAGCGGCGATGCCAGATAATAGGAGATCAGCCCCAGATAATCCATCCCCATGCCGATGCTCCATGTGTACAGCAGCCCGCTCCCGCTGCGGGAGAGCACGGCGGAACGCCACGAAGAAGGGATAATACTGGTGGTACATATCCGAATAGAGCATGGAATACTTGCCAAACGGCTCGTATTGGCTGATAAGCATGACAAACAGCATTCCCATGCAGGGAATGGCAAAGGCCAACGCCGTATAATTCCAATGAAATTTTCTGCCGGTTCGCTTCACAGGGACTCCCCCTCAACAATCTGAATCGTAAAGTGTATTGTATCACGAATTTTCTCAAGGGTAAAGCACCCTGATGATTTATTTTCCCCGTACAAAGAAATTCTTAAACAGAAAATCGCCCCGCCGCTTTGATGGGCAGTCAAAAACAGCGAATGGAGCGTATCGGTGAAGATACGCTCCATTTCTCGTTCCAAAATGCGTACACACCCTTGGCTCTCCCTTTTGGGAGAGCTGTCACCGTAGGTGACTGAGAGGGCCTTTTGCACCCTGTATACCCTCCTCCGTCCTCGCTACGCTCGGCCATCTCTCCCATAGGGAGAGGCAAGGGATGCTCGCATTAAATGAATACAAGAACAGGCACAGCTGGTTAACCCACTGTGCCTGTTAACTGTCCAATGCAGCCTACTTGGGGCAGCAGTCCTTATCGATCGTCCAGATCGTCATCGTCGTCATGGTCGCCGGTGGTTGCGATCTCGCCGTAGCGAACCCGGCGCTTCAGCTTCATTTCCTCCACCTGCTTGTGGATCAGCTCCTTGACAAAGAGCGGGTTCTTCACGTTTTTCAGCACCAGCGTGGGCGTGGTTCTGTCGGAGGACAGCACTGTGACCGTTCCCACGCCGAACAGGCGCTGCCACAGATTGCGTCTGGTATCGATGTCCCGCACCCGGTAAAGAAGAATATCGTCATCCCGGATGTTCAGGAATCCCTGGGACAGGAACAGCCGATCCTCGGACAACTGATAGCGGGTAAAGGACAGGGGCATCCCCAGATGACGCTTGCGGTCTTTCCAAAGGTATTCAATGGTAATGGACACTGTGCATTCCTCCCTTGTTACTTTTCTATAGTTTACCTCTGCAAGGAAAGAATGTCAAGAAAGGAATTTTCGCCTACAGAATCAAACAGATCAGCCCCGTCGCGCCCTCATTGACGATTCTCGTCAGTGTTCCCCGGAACTTGCCCCTGACTTCCTCCGGCATTCCCAGCAGCTTCGTGGTCAGCCCCTCCTGAATCAGGTCGTACACGGATTTTCCGAAAATGTTGCTCTGCCACAGCTTTTCCGGGTCTTCGCCCATGAGGGAATTGACCAGATCCTGAGACTGCTTTTTCGTCTCCCACCATGGGGTTGATCTCCGTGTCAATGTCCACACGTACCATGTGAATGGAGGGCGCGCCCGCTTTCAGCTTCACGCCGTAAGCGCCGCCCTTGCGGATGATCTCCGGCGTTTCCAGCTTCATTTCCTCCGCCGCGGGCATCACCACGCCGTAGCCCGTCGCCCGGACGGCGGAAAGGGCGTCGGAGATCTTGTCGTATTCCTGCTTGACTTGGGACAGCTCGGTGAGCAACTGCAGCAGCTGGGCGTCGCTTCGGATGGGCATTCCGCCCGGGCGCTCAGGATCTCGTAGAACAGCGCCTCCGGGAACACGATGGCGCAGATCACGCTGCCGCTGCCCAAATCCACACGGCGCAGGCTGTAGTCCTGCACCTGGGGCAGCTCCGCAGTCCGGCCAGCACCCTTCCGCCTGACCCAGCGTGTGAATTTCCTCGGCCATTTGGAGAAGCGCCTGATACAGCGCCGCCTTCACGGGATGCTCCGGCTCCAGCGCGTCCATCCAGCGGGGGAGATGTACCCGCAGCTCGCTCATGGGGAAGGTGTACAGCAGCGCCTTCATGAGTTTTCCGATACCCTCGGCGTCCAGCGCCTGACAGTCCGCCACGATGGGCTCCAGAGCGAAGGTGCTTTGCAGATACGCCTTTACCGCCCCGCCGCCTCCCCCGCCGGGTTGCGGGAATTGACGATCACGAGGAAGGGTTTTTCCCGTTTTCTGCATGTCGGTGATGGCCCGTTTTTCCGCCTGTACGTAATCCTCCCGGGGAATTTCCGTAATGGTGCCGTCGGTGGTCACCACAATGCCGATGGAGCAGTGGTCCTCCATGACCTTCTTTCGTCCCCAGCTCCGCCGCTTCCGTCATGGGAATCTCGTGGTCGTACCAGGGGGTGGTCACCATCCGCGGCACGCCGTCCTCCTCCGCGCCCACCGCGCCGTCCACCATGTAGCCCACGGAGTCGATCAGCCGCACCCGCAGCTTTGTGACCCGTCCGGGAAATCTCCACCGCCTCCTCGGGGACGAACTTCGGCTCCGAGGTCATGATGGTCTTGCCGGAACCGCTCTGGGGCAGCTCATCTCTGGCGCGCTCCTTGCGATAGGGGTCGGAGATGCCGGGAATCACCAGCTCCTCCATAATCCGTTTGATGAGGGTCGATTTTCCGGTACGCACCGGCCCGACAACACCCACATAAATATTGCCGCCGGTTCTGGCAGCAATGTCCGCATAAATTTGATCCATAGCCAGCCTCCTTCTCGGCAGGAGAAAGGCTCCTGCCATGGGTTTGGAACAGAGTATGTCCCGAGAAGAATAAAAATGCTTCGGCCACTGGAATTTCTGATTGCGGAATTTTGTTGTTATGTCAACCAGCAATATCAAAAAATTGCCGCCTTATGGAAAAGCGGCTTCTGACTGTCCTGATTCAAAGGCATTGGTCGTCCGGCGAGGGGACGTATTCAATATCTCGTCCACCTTGCAGCCGAGAATCCGGCACAGATCGTTCAGGGTCGTGGTGGTGATCGGCTTGTTTTTGCGCAGCTTGTCGATGGTGGAGCTGGATATATGATGATCTTTTATGAGCGTATACGTGGTTTTAGACGATTTTTCAGGGTTTTCCAGAAGGGGTCGTAAACAATCACACTATTGCGTCTCCTTTTTTGGTTACGGTTTCCAGTTGCAGTCTTTTTATTCTAGGTTATAATTTTTTTACTTGACTATAGTCGTTAAAAAAGACTATAATGTTCATGGGTAAGTGAAAATATACACCACTCGTCCCAAAATTTACTCCAATGGAGGTTGAAAACAATGAAAAAACTGTTCGCACTGCTGCTGGTTCTGGTCATGGTCATTGCCCTAGTCCCCACAGCAGTAGCCGCCATCGAAGCGGAAGGCACCCCTCCGCCGTGGCGGGTCAGGAAACTCCCGGCGACTCTAAGGGCGACGAAAACCCCGAGAATCCCGAACCCCTGAGAAATCCCAAGAATCCCCCAGAATCCCGAAAACCCCCAGAACCCCTGAAAATCCCGAGAACCCCCACGATGGGCACATGGTTACTTGAAGATTGACACAGCTTCGCATACCTGGTATTGCCTTTCCTGCAACGTGGCAATAAACGCGGCTGAACCCCACTCCTATAACCCCACCACGCACAGATGCACCGTATGTGGTATACCGGATTCAAATTATTGTAATCATACAGATACCAAGTATGTATCTGCCGGAAGCGAAAAGGTCACATCCAGTACTGCACCAACTGTTCGGCTCGCCTGAGTAGCGTGGAACCCCATCACGCGGTAGGAAACGAAAGTGCGATTTGTGCGGCTATGACGGATTGGGTTGCAGCCATGAACATACAAGATGGGATCACAACAGCGAATGGCACGGTCTCTTCTGCCTCGATTGCAGCAACTGCATTAAAGAGGGGAACCATGTCGGTATGGACGATGGTGTCTGTGATGAGTGCGGATACGGCGCATCAGACCCGAATCATTGCGATCATAAGAATGTAGACTACATACCTGCCGGAAGCGAAGGTCACATCCAGTACTGCACCAACTGTTCGGCTCGCCTGAGTGATATAGAACCCCACCACAGAGTTGGAGACGTATGCGATCTGTGCGCTATGACAAATTTAATTGTACCCACGAACATACGACCTGGGGCTACAACGATGAATATCACTATCTCACCTGTGATGACTGCTATACCCTTATTGACGACGGTGAGCATGTTGGTATGAACGACGGTATCTGCGACAAATGCGGATTCAAAACAAACACTGAGCATCATTTCCAGCCTGGCTCACACGATTGTACAGACCCCGGTTGCGGTTATCGGTCTTTCTGTTCGGACGAGGACGGTGACTGCAGATGCGATATCTGCGGCACCGAGGTGCATGATTGGGCCATCTGCAAGGATTTAGACGACAATTCCCATGAGTGGTTTTGCTCCAAATGCAAAAAGTCCCTCGGAAAAGCGCATCATGTTGACATTGACGATGGCGGAGACGGCAAGTGCGACGGCTGCGGTCACAAGATGTCCGGCACCACCGGCGGCGGCACTACCGGCGGCAAGGAGAACACCGGCCTTGACAAAGTTCCCAAGACCGGCGACGTGATGGCTCCGTGGCCATTCTTTCCGGTCTGATGAGCATGGCGGCTGTTTTCACCAGGAAGCGCTTCTTCTAAAGAATCTCTAACCCCAACCACGGCGGTGACGGTACTCCCGTCACCGCCTTTTCTGAGGATGATTTACCATGACCAACCAAAAACAAAGGGAAATACCTCCCCCGAGACCGAAAGGGGCGGAAAAATTCTCCCGTTTCCCGAATTCTTCTCGTCGTCGCGCTGGTGTCGGCGCTGATTTTTCGGCGTGACGGTGTCCTCCGCTCTCCGCAGCCGGATTGCCCTGAAACGGATGGCCGCGGAGGCTACCCAAGAAACCACACAGGCATCCACCGCCGCCCTGACAGAGCCAACCGTCCCCGTCCAGACCCAGTCCACTGTCCCGCCCATCACCGCTGCGACCACGCCGCCCACAGAGCCGCGGGAAATCCTTCCCCGCTTTCTGGAGCTGTACCAGAAAAATCCCGATCTTGCGGGCTGGCTTACCATTCCGGGAACCAGAATCGACTACCCCGTCATGTACTCCCCCGACGAACCGGAGCGGTATCTCCACGCCAATTTTGAGGTTAGC
>VOFC01003527.1_pt1 | contig 24591 bp, 35 predicted proteins | sample 5384161 | NCBI WGS metagenome assembly VOFC01 (sample SAMN12384722, study PRJNA508395) | human gut metagenome | isolation source: healthy gut B | host: Homo sapiens | reverse complement strand
TGTCTGAGCCATAACACCGTCTGTAGCAGCTACTACTAAGATCGCTCCGTCCATCTGTGCAGCACCGGTGATCATGTTCTTAACGTAGTCAGCATGTCCCGGGCAGTCAACGTGTGCATAGTGTCTCTTCTCGGTCTGGTACTCGATGTGAGCGGTAGAAATGGTGATACCACGCTCTCTCTCTTCTGGAGCCTTATCGATATCTTCGAAGTTCTCAGCAGTGTTTCCTTCTACTCTGGTAGAAAGTACTTTTGTGATAGCAGCGGTCAGAGTAGTTTTACCATGGTCAACGTGACCGATGGTACCAATGTTACAATGGGGCTTAGTTCTGTCAAACTTAGCTTTAGCCATTTTATAACGTCCTCCTTAAAATTGCGCCCAGTGGGCTTTTTTAGACTAAATTGGTGGCAGGAACCCACCTGAATCGTAAACCTGCTAAGTCTGATTATATTGCATTTCCGTCTTATTTGCAAGGGAAATTTCAAAAAATAATATTTTTAGGCTGTGCAGCCTTTGACAGCTGCACAACCCGATTATTTTTCTTACATTATTTTGCTTTTTGCAGACAGAACTTTTCCCTGTACGTTCTTCGGAACCTGTTCGTACTTTTCGAAGAACATGAAGTAGTTTCCACGACCCTGAGTTCTGGAACGAAGGTCTGTTGCGTAACCGAACATTTCAGCCAGCGGAACATATCCACGGATCATTTTACCACCACCGATATCCTCCATACCTTCGATACGACCACGACGGGAGTTGATATCACCGATAACATCACCCATGTAATCTTCCGGAGTAGTAACCTCGACCTTCATGATCGGCTCAAGAAGAACCGGAGCTGCTTTCTGCATAGCCTCTTTGAACGCAAGAGAACCTGCAATATGGAAAGCCATCTCAGAAGAATCGACTTCATGATAGGATCCATCGTATACGTTAGCATGTACACCAACAACCGGGTATCCTCCGAGGATACCAGCCTTCATAGCCTCTTCGATACCTTCGCCTACAGCCGGGATGTATTCCTTCGGAATAGCACCACCGACAACGGTAGACTCGAATTTGTAAATCTCTTCGCCGTTTGCATCCATAGGCTCGAATTTAACTTTACAATGTCCGTACTGTCCACGTCCACCAGACTGTTTTGCATATTTGCTGTCTACATCAGCCGGTTTGGTAATGGTCTCTTTGTAAGCAACCTGCGGTGCACCTACGTTAGCCTCTACTTTGAACTCACGAAGCAGACGGTCAACGATGATTTCCAGATGCAGCTCACCCATACCAGCGATAATAGTCTGACCAGTTTCCTGATTGGTGTGTGCACGGAAAGTCGGGTCCTCTTCTGCCAGTTTTGCAAGAGACTCGCCAAGTTTGCCCTGGCCAGCTTTGTGTCTTCGGCTCGATAGCCAGCTCGATAACCGGCTCCGGGAACTCCATGGACTCTAAGATTACCGGATGCTGCTCATCACAGATGGTATCACCTGTCGTTGTGAATTTGAATCCAACAGCGGCAGCGATATCTCCGGAGTAAACCTTCTCCAGTTCCTGACGCTTGTTGGCATGCATCTGTAAGATACGGCCAACACGCTCTTTTTTGTCTTTTGTTGCGTTCAGTACATAAGAACCGGAGTTCATTGTTCCGGAGTAAACACGGAAGTATGCAAGTTTACCAACAAATGGGTCTGTCATAATCTTAAATGCCAAAGCAGAGAATGGCTCGTCATCGGAAGAGTGTCTCACAACCTCATTTCCATCCATGTCGGTACCTTTGATGGACGGGATATCGGTCGGAGCCGGCATAAACTCAAGGATTGCGTCCAGGAGTTTCTGCACACCCTTGTTTCTGTATGCAGTACCGCAGCATACCGGAACAGCGGTACATTCACAAGTAGCTTTACGAAGAACTGCTTTCAGCTCGTCAACAGACGGGATATCATCACTCCAGATAAGGCATCATCAGATCGTCATCCAGCTCGCAGATCTTCTCTACCAGCTCAGAACGATACAGTTCCGCGTCATCCTTCATATCTTCCGGGATATCAACGATAGAAATATCATCGCCCTTATCGTCGTTGTAGATGTAAGCTTTCATCTCGAACAGGTCGATAATTCCTTTGAACTCATCTTCCTTACCAATTGGAAGCTGCAGGCAGATAGCGTTTTTACCCAGACGGGTCTTGATCTGCTCTACTGCGCCGTAGAAGTCAGCGCCAAGGATGTCCATCTTGTTGATGAATGCCATACGTGGTACGTTGTAGGTATCAGCCTGACGCCATACGTTCTCAGACTGCGGCTCTACACCACCTTTCGCACAGAAAACGCCGACAGCTCCGTCCAGTACACGAAGGGAACGCTCTACTTCTACTGTGAAGTCAACGTGACCTGGAGTATCAATGATGTTGATACGATGTTCCAGAGCACCTGGCTTCGGTTTGCAGTTCTCTTCCAGAGTCCAGTGACAGGTTGTAGCCGCTGAAGTGATGGTGATACCTCTCTCCTGCTCCTGTTCCATCCAGTCCATGGTAGCAGTACCTTCATGAGTATCACCGATCTTATAGTTGACACCTGTATAGTACAGAATTCGTTCGGTCAGGAGTTGTCTTACCAGCATCGATGTGAGCCATAATACCAATATTTCTGGTTCTCTCCAACGGATATTCTCTTCCAGCCAAAGCTTTTTCCTCCTATTAGAATCTGATAATGAGCAAATGCTTTGTTAGCCTCTGCCATCTTGTGCATATCCTCTTTCTTCTTAACAGAAGCGCCAGTGTTGTTAGATGCATCCAGAATCTCATTTGCAAGTCTCTCTTCCATGGTCTTCTCACCGCGCTTACGGGAGAATAAGGTGATCCAGCGAAGCGCCAGTGCCTGACGACGGTCTGCCCTGACCTCGATCGGAACCTGATAGGTAGCACCACCGATACGTCTTGCTTTTACTTCGAGAACTGGCATGATGTTGTTCATGGCCTCTTCAAATACTTCGATTGCTGGTTTTCCAGCTTTTTCTTCTACTTTAGCAAATGCGCCGTATACGATTTTCTGGGCAACGCCTCTCTTACCATCCAGCATGATGTTGTTGATCAGCTTGGTTACCACCTTGTTATTGTATAACGGATCTGCTAATACATCTCTTTTCTGAGTATGTCCTTTACGTGGCACGTTACTTCCCTCCTTAACCATCATTCGATTAAATCATCGGTACTCACACTTATTTGCTATTGTATGTCCGCGCTGGTAAATTCTCTATATTTAACCCGCAACCGACAGGGGATTTATGGAATAACGCACAACATTTCGCTTTTTTTGTGATACTAGATACATCTCGAACTCGTTTTTTACTTAATTATTTCTTTTTTCGGTCTCTTAGCGCCGTATTTAGAACGGGCCTGTTTTCTGTTAGCAACACCTGCAGTATCAAGAGTACCTCTGATGATGTGGTATCTTGTACCAGGTAAGTCCTTAACCCTTCCTCCACGGATCAGAACAACGCTGTGCTCCTGAAGGTTGTGACCTTCTCCTGGGATGTAACTTGTTACTTCGATTCCGTTGGAAAGACGAACTCTGGCGATTTTACGAAGAGCTGAGTTAGGTTTTTTCGGTGTAGCAGTTTTAACAGCTGTGCAAACACCACTCTTTCTGAGGAGAAGACATATCTGTGGATTTCTTTCAAAGAGTTAAAAGTTTTCTGCAGTGCCGGCGCGGTAGATTTCTTTACAGCTGTCTGGCGGCCTTTTCTTACTAACTGGTTGACAGGAATTGCAGACGGTATCGATTCTTATTTTGAATCCGTCGGAAAGGATGTAGAAAACTGATGAAAAAAGAAACGGCCAGCTTCTTCTTATTTGCTGATGCTTCTCAGCGCGATTGCTGTAATCCTTATTTTATTAATTATTTATTTCACCGTTCGCCAGCAAAATGTTTCCACCAGCACGCAGACAGAAATCCAGACCGCCAGTGCCAGGGAGGAAGATGGGTTCACCTCTGGCGATGCAGAGGCTGATGACGGATTTACTTCCGGAGATATTGCGGATGCTTCTGATTCACCGGAAGGCTTTTCGGAAAGAAAGCGCCGGCCCTATGCCAGTGACACAGGCTCCGGAGCAGGCAGATGCCAGCCAGGATCCGTCTGCCGATCAGCCGGAACCTGCGCCAGATGACAGTTCCCAGCCGTCAGAAGCACATGCTAATACACCTGAAGCCAATGCCGAAGACGGCGCCATTTCCCCATCGCAGGGCAATTCTGTTTTTGACAATAAAGCGGACCAGACCATGGAAGACCTCCTTGCACAGATCCGTTTGGCACTGCCCGTCTCCAATGGCTCCTGGAGCGTCTACATCTGTGACCTGTCCGGCGGGTCAGAAGGCACCATCAATGATTTTTCCATGCAGGCGGCAAGTCTGATCAAGCTTTTACATTATGGGTGCTGTATATGAAAATTACGACAGCCTGACCCAGCAGTACGGGGCGCAGACCATTGATGGATATCTGCTGCCTATGATCACCGTCAGCGACAATGACGCTGCCAACAGCCTGGTGTCCTGCCTTGGCGGCGGTGACAGCAGTGCAGGTATGGAGAAAGTCAACAGCTTCTGTACAGAACATGGATATAACAGCACCTCCATGGGCCGGCTTCTTCTTGCCAGCAACGAGTTCGGGGATAACTACACTTCCGCTTACGACTGCGGAAAATTCCTGAAGAAAATCTATCAGAGCTGTGCAGATACCTCCAGTGATCCGATTCTGGCACGCAGAGGACATGTATGCACTTCTGAAACAGCAGCAGCGCAAACAAGATTCCGGCAGACCTTCCGGAAGGCGTAAAGGTTGCCAACAAAACCGGCGAGCTTTCCAATGTGGAAAATGATGCCGGAATCCTCTATGATACCAATTCCGGCAATGACCTTGTAATCTGTTTTCTTTCAGAGAATCTTACCGATACTGCTGCCGCGCAAAGTACCATCGCCCAGTTAAGCAGAACCATTTATCTGACTTATAATGGCTGAGACGCAATGCTTAACATGAAAACATGAAAGATTTTTCAAAAAGTGTCTGATTTTTCATCCATCGCAATATAAAAAGAACCATGATACAATGTAAACCGTCCTCAAAATTCTAAGCTTTTGAGACAGCACAGTTTCATGGTTCTTTTTATATTGACTCATCTTATTTTTTTAGCCGTTGACCGCTGCGTCCCCTTACTCCGCTTTCCCTCATCTTCTCCCTCTTCATAGGATTTCTCCCATATCTCGGAGAACACTGCCAGCGGACAGTCTGTAAGCAGACACATCAGCAAAAAGCACTCATACGGATTCACAATATAAATCTCACTCATTCCGCATTTCTTCAGAATGCCCTGGGCTTCTTCTATAAAATGATGGTAACGGTCATAGGGATCGTCATCCTCCATCTCCTGGGACACAATAAAGAATTCGATTGTGAGAAGGTCAAAACGCTCCACCGGGAATTTGTGGTTCAGAATATTGGTAATTCTCTGCCTGCTGAAACGCTTCTGACTGAAATGCTTGGCCAGAATGGAAGCAGACATTTTCTTCAGGTTTCCCATACGGTTGATAGGAATACCATTGCAGATTACCTTCTCAAGATCAGAGGGCGTGATATTCTCTGCTTTCCAGATCTTATTCCGTCCCTTCTCCTCCTCATCCTTCTGGTACATGGCTGCAATAATTTCCTTTGCGCGCTGCAAAAGCCGCTGAAATTCCTGGAAAGCCTGACTCTTCTCGTTCATAGGATCGTCCCATCCGGCTTTCAGGCATGCTAGATATTGAAGAAGCTTCTTCTCTGTATCAATGATAAACTTCCCGCTCATCGCTTCTGCCACAATATCATTATGAGCTGCTGGCTCTATGGTCTTATAGCGATCTTTGTACTCTTCTGCCTTGCTGTAGGGAAGCTGCCTGCTGTAGCAGTACCAGTAGATTACCTCCTCCGGATTGTGAAAATCAAAATCCTGCTCCTTGAGCACTCTGGTAAGGAAATCCGATACATCCTCTGCACTCATGCGAAGCCCAAAGCCCAGAAGAAAAACCGTCTCTCTTCACAGAAGCCTGGGTCAGCCAGTTATTCACCAGTGCCGGAAGCTTGGTAGAAGTAGGGTTCATGGACTTGGGCGTATAAGTTTCCTTTAAAGGATTCCACCGCAATATCCCTGTATATCTCCTGGGGCACTTCCCCGTAAGGCTCCTCAAGGCCTGCACGCTCATAAATATATCTCTTCAGATGATCTCCAAAGGAAACCAGCTCCATCTCCTTGTAGAGATAATGGAAGATCACTTCTGCATCTTCATCTTCAAAGCCTCCAGGCTCACCACCTGCCGGAACCTTTGCGCCGCCCTTCTGGTAAATTCAAAATCTTTCACTGCGTCAAATGCCACAGTCTGTTCGAAATCAAGATCCTGCATACGATTTTTCATAATACATCACCTTCATTTTTCTTTTTTTTTCTGGCGCAGCCAGGCTCTGAGCGGATGATTCTCACGCTGGATTTCACAGAGAATGATCGTGGTATTGTCTCTGGCGCCTTTCTCCAGAACCTGATCCATAAGAATCTGCACCGTGTCTCCAACAGATTCGCCGGAAGCCATAGCCGTTTCGATTTCCTTATCCGAAAGCATATCGGTCACCCCGTCTGAACAGAGAAGATAACGGTCTCCCTCCTGATATTCCAGAGCCTTTACAGAAGGTTCCAGCTTCATCTCGCTTTCCTCCACTCCCAGAAACTGGGTCAGAGGAGCTTTCCCAAAACATATAGCTTCTCAGAACATGATCACTGGAAATCTGCCGGATCTGCCCCTGGCTCTGCTGATAGATCCGGCTGTCCCCAAGATTACAGATATAGACAGACTTCCTGGCAAACACGATCATCGCCATGGTCGTTCCCATGGCATTGATCCGGTTGCTTGCGCTGTAGCTGCACACTGCCTGATTCATAATCTGGCAGGCCTCCAGAAGAAAAATTCTCCGGCTGTCTGCGCAGCTTCCCCTTATTTTGTCCATAGTATTTCCCGAATTCCTGGGACGCCAGATAAGCTGCCATCTCGCCCCTGGCTCTCTCCTCCCATTCCATCGAAAACGATCAGCACCGGAAAGCTCTCCCCGAAGCCGCTCACCGCCGCGCACTTCCTGCATTCCCAGATTCTGGGACGGAAGAATCTCCCCACAGCACCAGAAATTATCTTCATTATTTGATCGCACTTTCCCCGCATGGCAGGTATAAGCATAATTAATACGGTATGTCATATGATTCCTCTTCGCTATTCATCCAGCTGTTCCAGAGCATTTTTCCAGTATTTCTCTCCGCGCTTGGTATACTCTGTACTGTCATTTTCCTTGTCATGGACAACGCCGTCCGTATCGATCCAGCGGATCATCTTGCCGCGCTTATCATAATAATAAAGTTCTTTTTTATTGCCGGTCCATATGTATGCAAAAAACAGTCTCTCATCCCAGTAATAATATTCCTCATAAACACCGTCCTCAGAAGTTTCCGGATAGATCAGTGCTTTTATAAGTTTGCCGTTGCTGTCATAGTAGCGAAGTCGGTCGCCTTCCTTGCCCACTTCCTTACAATCGGCCAGTTCCTCCACAATGGTATTCGCCTGTTCCTTAATGGTCTGGATTGCTGTGGAAAAATCATCGATCTGAGCCGTGCTGTTGTCATTGGCTTCCAGCACTTCCATAACCATGTTGGTGTTCTGTGCCTTCCGGTCCTCGTCATGAATCAGCTTCACATAAACGCCAACAATAATGCATGCTGCCAGCACCACAACCGCAATGGAAATGGTCCATGGAGAAATCCTTCTCTCCTGCTGCGGTGCCTGCCGCTTCTGTCTGGAAGCTGCCTCTGATCTGTCTTCTTTGCGAAGGCTTTTGGATGGCTTCGGCTCCTTTGCGTCCCTGGAGTTCTTTTTCTCCTTCTCTTCTTCCTGACGGATGGCTTTTTCTCAATCTGCGGTTCTTCTGCCACCTGGGTCCGTTCCATTTTCTCAGCACCTGGTTCTTCCACCACATAATTCTTCTGGTGCCGCTGCTCTATATCACGGGCATCAGCCAGCTGCCACTGGGAGCGTTCCCACTCCTTGGCTGCATTCACAGGTGCGATCCGCAGGCTTTCCAGATCCTGAAGCATATCCTCCGGTTTCCGGTAACGCTTCTGTGGATCATAGGCACATGCCTTCAGTATAATATGGGAAAAGGCAGCGCTTGCCCGGGATGGTGCCGGCATCTTCTCCCCGGCCATGCGCCGTGCCAGTGCATTCTCCTTATCCCGATAGGTAATCAGCTGCTTATCCAGAGACAGAAACGGAAGCCTGTTCTGGTTCATCAGCTTATATAGCACGATTCCAAGGGAATAGATATCAATGCTGCTGTCGTATTTCTCACCTTTATAAATCTCAGGTGCCATGTAGGAGTAGGTACCCTTCTTGGACATATTCCCCACTGTGTGCGCCTGCTCTCTGGCAATTCCAAAATCTCCCAGCTTAAAGTCGCCAAATCTGGATACAAAAATATTCTCCGGCTTGATATCCCTGTGAATAATATTCAGCTTCCGGCAGTAAATTAATGCCATGCTAAGATCACAGCCAAGTTTCATTACCTCTTTCTCAGTAAGCTCCTTGCCTGTGCAGTAATCCATAAAACTTGTCAGATATTCCATTCGGATGTAAATATCCCAGCCGATCTCGTCCAGATATTCCACCACTTTAAAATCTTCAAAGGATACATATGGGAATTTCCGCAGAAATGCTCCATCGTATATATTTCCTGAACGCAGTCCTCCACCAGGTTTCGAAAATATTCTCTGGTAGACTGCTCATCATTCATCTCTGATCTTACGCTGTCAAGCTCTCCCTTATTACCGGGAATCGATATAATCTTAATGGCCGAATAAAAAGTGCGTCCACGCTCTGTCCGCTGCGCCTTATATACTTTCCCCAAAAGAGCCTTCCCTATTTTCTCTACAAGCTGCCACTCTGGCCAGACAGAAACCGAACCCCTTTCTCCATACAAGCCCCTCCTTTCCCAAAAGAAAGTCGATTGCTGACCACAATCATCATCCCCGAACTGCTGCCCGGGTTTTCGTAATATTATACTAGAATATTACCACAAATGATAGTCCCGCCTGTATTTTTCTCTATCCATATCTTTCCAGCCTTTCATTGGCAGGATGTCTGTCATTTTTCTGCGGTGCAGAGGTTTACCAGAATCTCAGACACCTGCCGTATTTCCGGGATGCTGCAGTATTCGCTGCAGCTGTGCACCTGGTTCATGGAGGTGGCGATTACCAGCCCTTCGATTCCGTGCTGAGCAAACACATTGTTGTCGCTTCCCCCGAAGGTTTTCTCGAATTCTGGCTCAAGGCCTGTTTTTTTTCCACTGCTTTCCTGTAATTTTCTGCAGCTTTTCCGCCAAGATCCGTCTCATATGCAATAATATTCAGCTTTTCTTCCCATTCAAGCGCTGCTCTGGCCTTCTCTGCCTCTTCCTGGAAAATCTCATGGTACTCCTTAAGAAGCTTCATGGCAATCTCATGATTCAGACTGCGGATCTCCCCTTTCGCCGTGCAGGCTTCTGGTACAATGTTGGTTCCTGTTCCCCTGCAAAAACACCGATGTTGGCAGTTATATTTTCATCGATCCTGCCCTGGGAAGTCTGGCGATGGCTTTGGCTGCTGCCTGGATGCTGTTGATTCCTTTTTCCGGGTAAAATCCGGCGTGGGCAGCCTTTCCCTTTACAGAGGCAGAAAAAGAAATTAAAGTTGGGGCAGCGTAAGCGGCTGCTCCGATTTTGCCGCTAAGATCCAAAGCGTAAGCCCCTTTGGAGCGGACTTTGCTGTAATCGAAAGCATTTGCTCCTTTGCAGTACAGCTCTTCCCCGGTTGTGATCAAAATCTCCACCGTCCTGTGAGGAATGTTCTTCTCTTTCAGATAGCGGACTGCCTCATAGATTGCGGTAACACCGGCAAGGTCGTCTGCACCAAGGACTGTAGTTCCGTTGCTTGTCACAGTTCCGTCCGGGTGAAACACCGCTTTTTGTTCCGGGAAGGCTCTACTGTATCCATATGCACGCCAAGAAGCAAAGGTTCTGATCCAGCCTCCCCCTTCCAGCCGGGCAAAAGATTGCCTGCATTGGACCCTGTTGCCTCTCGGTCTGGTCCTCCTCCAGCTCTACGCCGATTTCTCCAAATAATTTCTTCAGGTAGTCTGCCATCTCCCGTTCCTCTGTGCCGCAACTTTTTAATAACATCCAGAACCTCTCCAACCAGCTCCGGGTCAAGGGCTGAGGTCGGCTCGTCGAGTAGCAGAATCTGCGGTTTCATGGCGAGGGCTCTTGCGAGCGCCACCCTCTGCTGCTGTCCGCCGGACATATGTTTCGGATAGTGGTTTGCCCATTTTTCCATGCCGACCAGTTTCAGTTCTTCTAATGCAATGGCTCTGGCCTCGTCTTTTTTCATCTTCTTGACAACAATCAGGCCTTCCATCACATTTTCCAGTGCGGTTTTTCTCAAACAGATTGAACCGCTGGAACACCATTCCTGTGTTCTGTCTTAAATACAGAAGCTCTTTCGGTTTCCGCTCGGAAAGGCCGATCACCTTGTCCCCGATCGTCACCGTTCCCTTCTCCGGTGTCTCAAGGCGGTTGACGCAGCGCAGAAGCGTTGATTTTCCGGTTCCGGAAGGACCGATGATTCCCACAACATCGCCCTGTTTGATCTCGAGGCTGATGTCGTCGAGCACCACGTTGTCGTTATATTTTTTGGATAAATGATCAATTTTTATCATTTTTCTTACCCTCCCCGTTTGCGGACGCCAGCTCTACCTGGTCCGGAATCCGGATTTTATTTTCAATTACGCGGATAATCTGCTCGATCACCAGCGTTACCAGCCAGTAAATGATGGCCAGTGAAACGTAAACTTCAAAGTAGCGATACGTTCTTCCTCCAATAATCTGGCCCTGTGCGGTAATCTCGACAACGGCGCAGGTAAAGGCAAGAGACGTTCCTTTGATGATACTGATAAAAAGAGTTTCCAAGGGTCGGAAGCGCAACCTCAAAAGCCTCCGGCAGAATGATGCGGCGCAGTGTCTGCGGATACGTCATGCCGAGTGCATGTGCTGCTTCGATCTGGCCCGGGTCAACGGACTGCAGGGCCGAACGGATAATCTCAGCCATAAAGCCCGACTGGTTCAGTCCCAGAGCGATCATCGCATAGACGAAACCGGAAATATTGGCAACCGCCAGATTCGTTCCGAACTGCTGGTTGATTGCCTTGAACATCATGGGAATACCAAAGAACGCAACGTACAGCTGTACGATGACCGGCGTGCCGCGGGAGCAGTGAAATCAAAAGATTCGTAATCTGCGTCAGCATTCTGATTTTTTCATTTTGATGATCGCCATCACAAGTCCCAGTCCCAGTCCGATCAGCATAGAAACCACGGCCAGTTCCAGCGTGATCGGCAGCTTTGTCAGCAATTCTGGTATGGATGAAAATACCAGTGAAACGTCAAATAATCATTCTTCGGTCTTTTCGGCTCCTTTCGTCTTTCTTCCTGTTTATGATGCTTGTCGTATACGGACGGGTCCACATCCGGGTTCAGCTGATAACCCAGTTTTTCATAGAAACCAGCAGCACGGTCCTGGCTGCTGATCACGATGTGGTTTACTCCGTACTCTTTTTAACCAGTTCTCTGCTTCCTGGATCAGGATTCTGCCGTATCCGCCTTTTCTGTTTTCTCTCGGACAACACAGACACGTTCGATCTTGCCCTGATCTTCTCGTCTGGAAAAGCGATTCGGCAGCCTGCCACCGGCTTGTGATCCTCAATCAGGATCAATCGCCTGCAGATCATCTTTGCTCTCGTCCTGTCCGAATTCCAGTTCAATCGGAATGTTCTGTCCCAAGCAGAACGCATCGGTTCTGACGTAATCATATGCTTTGTATTTCCAGGTCTCTGCCCCTTTTCTATGCGATAAATTTCCACCATGATCGTTCTCCTTTTAGAATCGCGGATGTTCTGATTTAGTTGATTGTCTCTTCGAAGTATTTCTCGTCCGGGCTTGTGTCTTTTCCAAGATATTTCTCGGTGATCTCAGCTAAGGTGCCGTCCTCTTTCATTTCCTTCAGCACTGCGTCCACATCCTCGCGAAGAGCTGCGCCCTCCTCATTTTTTCCAAAGAGAAAATAGGTGTTGTTCTGTGGGAAAAGGAATTCCTGTGTTTCGTCGTCAATTGATTTGGAACCAGCTGTCCTCCAGTCCAAAGTTTGGAAGAAGGTTGTCGATCAGCGGGCCATCGTCAATGGCAACGTCTGTAACACCGTCTACAATGTTCTGGTAACGAACCTGGAAATTGGTGTTGTCGTAAACGATCTCGATCTGATGATCCGGGTTCTCCTCATTCCATTGCTCCAGTGCATTGGCTGTCAGGCTTCCGGCTGTCAGCTCGATCTTGTAGCCTCTGTCTGCCAGATCCTGAAGGGAGGTCAGCGGCTCATCATCTGCCCGCTGAATGTACTCATTAAAACTTGTCTTATATGGGAAAGAGAAGTAATAGGATTCTGCTCTCTCGTCTGTGTAGCCGTAATTGTTGATTGCAATGTCATACTGGCCGCTGATTACGCCCTGTAGTGCATCTGCTGTATCAATCTGAAGCTCATACTGAGGAAGACGGTTAAAACCTCTTTTTCACAATGTCAATATCAACTCCTGTCAGTTCATTGTCATCTCCTACATAAAAGTAAGGAGCCAGGGAACCGCTTGTAACACCTTTGATCACCTTTTTCTCACGTCGGAATCTGCAAATACGCTGACTGCACCGCCTGTAAGGCTTGCTGCTGTCACACCTGCCAGTAAAACTGCTGTTAATCTATTAAATCTTTTCATAATCTCTATCCTCTCTCGTAAATTTTTTGCCTGATTCTCATAAAAGTCCCTTCAGCGGGTTAATGGATGCGTCCACGGATAAGTTCCATTCTTCGGGTTTCTGTCTTCCCATTTCGGGCTGTTCCAGATGGTTTTTGAGATTTCTCCTGCGTAATCCTCGTAGGTCTCTCCCTCCGGATGGCGAAGGAATACTTCGTCCGGTGTTTTGCTTAATTTTCTTCTCGCCATCGTCTGCCATAGCTTCTCGAAATCTACTTTTGCAAGGATTCGTTCGTTGTATCCGCGGAAGAGAACCTCGCCTAATTTCTTTCCAGGTCCGTCGAAAGTGCCAGCACCTGCGGATCGCTTCCGTGGCGGAATGCCGGGATTGCGTAGAGCTCTTTTAAGTAGCCCCAGATATTTTTGTAATCACGAATCGGTTTCTTCACCGGTCCTACGTTGTGGAAGTAGCTGACATCCCAACGGATCAGAGTGACGTAAGCGCGGACATCGCTGTCTGTAATGTAGTCGCCGAACAGGAAACGGTTCGTCTCCAGCCGTTTGTCCAGCTTATCGAGGGATTCATAGAAATCTTCGTATGCCATCGTATGCTTCCGGTGACTGGCAGAATGCCATGCGGTAATGGCCGTTGTTGACATGCGGGAAGAGCCAGTCGTTAAATTCATCGATTTCTTTACGGAATTTCTTCGGGTACAGGTCCGGCGCATCTTTTGGCTGGAATGGACGGAACTGCACTTCGAGGTAGTTCGTCAGGCGGTGATAATCGTTGTTCACAGCCTTTTTCTCTTTGACATCCACCAGGGTCGGTGTCGTTGCTCTTCCTTGGAAGTCCGGGTTTGGCTCTTTTATAGAACTCACTTAAGAAGTAAGCGCCTGTCGCCGGATCCTTGAAATCCGGATACTGTCCGAATGCATGTCCGTAACGGTTTGTCTCGCCGGAATGAGTCACTCTGGTATCTGAGATCACATCCTGAAGTCCAAGAAGATCTCTTACAATGATCGGTCTGTTGGACCAGTTGCATCCGGTTGCCCAGTAGATCCCGAAGCGGTTTGCTTCTGCTTTCAGGTCGCCTCTTTATCGCCGAATGGCTGGATAAATGCATTTGGCTGTCTGATAAATGCGCCTCTCTCATCGATTTCTACTAAAGTTCCGGCTCTTTTCCTTCTGCAGCAAGCTGCTCGTTTACTTCTTCGAACTCAAGAACGTCTACCATTGTTCCAGGCAGGAACTCTGTATCACCCTTCTCTTCGATTCTGATCTTTTCAGCATCTGACGAACGATGAGCTCAATATGCTTATCATTGATATCAACACCCTGCATACGGTATACACGCTGTACTTCCTGAAGCATGTAGTCCTGTGCTGCACGAAGGCCTTTGATCTTCAGGATATCATGTGGATTTACGCTACCTTCTGTAAGTTCATCTCCGGCTTCAAGCATAACGCCGTCCTGTACTTTGATACGTGATCCGTAAGGAATAAGATAGGATTTGGATTCTCCTGTCTCTTCGTTTGTAACGATAACTTCACGTTTCTTCTTTGTATCACTGATCGTTGCACGTCCGGCAAACTCTGTGATGATTGCAAGTCCCTTCGGCTCTTCTTGCCTCGAAAAAGCTCCTCGACACGAGGAAGACCCTGAGTGATATCGTCACCGGCAACTCCACCGTTATGGAATGTACGCATGGTAAGCTGTGTACCTGGCTCTCCGATGGACTGTGCTGCCATAATTCCGACTGCCTCACCAACCTGTACGGCTTCTCCTGTTGCCATGTTCGCACCATAACATTTGGAGCATACACCGTTCTTACACTTACAGGTAAGGATTGTACGGATCTTAACCTGCTCAAGTGCATTTCCGTTCTCGTCAACACCTTTCTTCATCACGCGCTCTGCACGACGAGGTGTAATCATATGGTTTGCTTTTACAAGGACGTTTCCTTCTTTATCTTTAAGATCCTCAGCAGCAAATCTTCCTGTGATACGATCCTGAAGGCTCTCAATCTCTTCATTTCCATCCATGAATGCAGATACATACATTCCCGGAATCGGCTGACCCGGTTTTGCACAATCTGCATCGTGAATGATAAGCTCCTGAGATACGTCTACAAGACGTCTTGTCAGGTAACCGGAATCGGCTGTACGAAGAGCTGTATCGGCCATTCCTTTTCGAGCTCCATGGGCAGACATGAAGTATTCCAGTACGTCAAGACCTTCACGGAAGTTTGACTTGATAGGCAACTCGATCGTACGACCTGTTGTATCAGCCATAAGTCCACGCATACCTGCAAGCTGTTTGATCTGCTTGTCAGATCCACGGGCTCCGGAATCTGCCATCATGAAGATGTTATTGTATTTATCAAGACCTGTCAGCAGTGCCTCTGTCAGTTTATCATCAGTTGCTTTCCATGTCTCAACAACTTCTTTGTAACGCTCTTCCTCTGTGATAAGACCACGTTTATAGTTCTTTGTGATCTTGTCTACTGTATCCTGTGCTTCCTGCATCATCTGCGGTTTCTGCGGTGGTACAGTCATATCGGAAATCGATACAGTCATTGCCGCTCTTGTGGAGAACTTATAACCCATGGCTTTTACATCATCCAGTACTTCTGCAGTTGCTGTAGCCCCATGTGTATTGATTACTTTCTCAAGGATCTGCTTGAGCTGCTTCTTACCAACATGGAAGTCGATCTCCATCTTCAGTTCATTTCCCTCAACCTCACGGTCTACGAAACCAAGATCCTGAGGAATGATCTCATTAAAGAGAAGACGTCCCAGTGTTGCATCAATAATTCCGGTCATCTCTTCTCCATTTGGAAGAGTCTTTGCCACACGCACCTTGATCTGTGAGTGCAGTGTGATATATCCATTCTCATAAGCAAGAATTGCCTCGTTCACGCTCTTGAAGAACATGCCCTCGCCCTTTGATCCCGGTCTTAACTGAGTCAGATAGTAGATACCAAGTACCATATCCTGAGAAGGAACGGCTACAGGACCACCATCAGACGGCTTCAGCAGGTTGTTCGGTGATAAGAGCAGGAAACGGCACTCTGCCTGTGCTTCCTGTGAAAGTGGCACATGGACAGCCATCTGGTCTCCATCGAAGTCGGCATTGTAAGCCGTACATACCAGCGGATGAAGCTTGATCGCCTTACCTTCTACAAGGATCGGCTCAAATGCCTGGATACCAAGTCTGTGCAGTGTGGGAGCACGGTTCAGCATAACCGGATGCTCCTTGATCACTTCTTCAAGCACATCCCATACCTCCGGCTGAAGTCTCTCAACCATCTTCTTTGCATTTTTAATATTGTGAGAGGTTCCGTTCGCTACAAGCTCTTTCATAACGAATGGCTTGAACAGCTCGATTGCCATCTCTTTCGGTAGACCACACTGATAGATCTTCAGTTCTGGTCCAACGACGATAACAGAACGTCCTGAATAGTCAACACGCTTACCAAGCAGGTTCTGACGGAAACGTCCGACTTACCTTTTAACATGTCAGACAGAGACTTGAGTGCTCTGTTTCCAGGTCCTGTTACCGGACGTCCACGACGTCCGTTATCGATCAGCGCATCAACAGCTTCCTGAAGCATACGCTTCTCGTTTCTTACGATAATATCTCCGGTGCTCCCAGTTCAAGGAGTCTTCTCAGACGGTTATTTCTGTTAATGATTCTTCTGTACAGATCGTTCAGGTCAGATGTTGCAAAACGTCCTCCATCCAGCTGTACCATTGGACGTAAGTCTGGTGGGATAACCGGAATTGCTGTTAAGATCATCCACTCTGGTCTGTTGCCAGACTCGCGGAATGCTTCTACAACTTCCAGACGCTTCACGATTCTTGCACGTTTCTGTCCTGTCGCATTCTCCAGTCCTGCCTGAAGTTCTGCATATTCCTTCTCAAGGTCGATGGACTCAAGAAGTTCCTTAATGGATTCTGCACCCATTCCTACACGGAATGCATTTCTTCCATATTTTTCTTTTGCTTCCTGATACTCTGCCTCTGAAAGAATCTGCTTGTAAGAGAGATCTGTCTCTCCCTTATCAAGCACGATGTAAGAAGCGAAATACAGGACTCTCTCTCAGAGTTCTCGGAGAGATATCAAGGATCAGACCCATACGGCTCGGGATGCCCTTGAAGTACCAGATATGCGATACCGGTGCCGCCAGAGCGATATGACCCATACGCTCACGGCGGACACTTGCCTTTGTTACCTCAACACCACAGCGATCACATACAACGCCCCTTATAACGGATCTTTTGTACTTTTACCACAATGGCACTCCCAGTCTTTACTTGGTCCGAAGATTCTCTCACAGAAAAGTCCGTCCTTCTCCGGCTTCAAAGTCCTGTAATTGATGGTCTCCGGCTTTGTTACCTCACCTCTGGACCACTCCAGGATTTTTTCAGGTGAAGCCAGGCCGATCTTAATCGCATCAAATGTTAACGGTTCATATTGTTGTTCATTGTTATTTGGCATAAAAACGGCTCCTCCTTATTATTCCTCACCCAGGTAATCATCATCATCAAAACTTAAGTTCTCAAGATCGCTGTCGTCCGGCTCTTCGTCCGGTTCAACATCTTCCAGTTCTTCTCCGACAAACTCCTTCTCTGTGAATCCATGATCTCTGAAAGATTCATTTTCATCACGGTATCTTCTGTCGCCCTCGATGATATGACGCAGATCTGTCTCGCCATAATCAACACTCTCCATGATCTTGACCTCTGTATTGTCATCACGTAATACGCGGACATCCAGTGCAAGAGACTGAAGTTCTTTCAGGAGAACCTTGAAGGATTCAGGAACACCCGGTTCAGGAATATTTTCTCCCTTAATAATTGCCTCATATGTCTTCACACGTCCTACAACGTCGTCAGACTTCACTGTCAGGATCTCCTGCAGTGTATAAGATGCACCATAAGCCTCCAATGCCCATACCTCCATCTCTCCGAAACGCTGTCCACCGAACTGGGCTTTTCCTCCCAGCGGCTGCTGCGTTACAAGAGAGTAAGGACCTGTAGAACGTGCATGGATCTTATCATCTACCAGATGATGCAGTTTCAGGTAATGCATGTGACCGATTGTTACCGGGCTATCGAAGTACTCTCCTGTACGTCCGTCACGAAGACGAACCTTTCCGTCTCTTGAAAGCGGCACACCTTTCCACAGCTCTCTGTGGGCTCTATTCTCTGAAAGGAACTGCAGTACTTCCGGACGAAGCTCCTCACCATGTTTCTTCTCGAACTCATCCCATTCAAGGTTTACATAATCATTTGCCAGATCCAGTGTATCCATAATATCGTTCTCGTTCGCACCTGCGAATACAGGAGTTGATACATTGAATCCAAACGCTTTGGCAGCAAGGCTTAAATGAATTTCCAGGACCTGTCCAATGTTCATACGGGAAGGTACACCCAGTGGGTTCAGCACGATATCCAATGGACGTCCGTTCGGAAGGAATGGCATATCTTCTACTGGCAGAATACGGGAAATTACACCCTTGTTACCATGTCGACCAGCCATCTTATCACCGACAGAGATTTTTCTCTTCTGTGCAATGTAAATGCGGACTGCCTGGTTTACTCCTGGAGATAACTCATCTCCGTTTTCTCTTGTAAATACTTTGGCTTCCACAACGATACCATATTCTCCATGAGGTACTTTCAGGGAAGTATCTCTTACTTCACTTGCCTTCTCACCAAAAATCGCACGAAGCAGTCTCTCCTCAGCCGTAAGTTCTGTCTCTCCCTTAGGAGTCACTTTTCCGACTAAGATATCACCGGCACGAACCTCTGCACCGACACGAATAATACCTCTTTCATCAAGGTTCTTTAATGCGTCATCGCCGACACCTGGGATGTCACGTGTGATCTCTTCTGGTCCAAGCTTTGTATCACGGGCTTCTGCTTCATATTCTTCAATATGGATAGATGTATAAACATCTTCCTGTACTAATCTTTCACTTAATAATACAGCATCCTCGTAGTTATAACCTTCCCATGTCATGAAACCGATAAGAGGATTCTTACCAAGAGCCATCTCTCCACCGGATGTAGACGGTCCATCAGCGATAACCTGTCCTGCCTCAACGCGTTCACCTTTGTCAACAATAGGTCTCTGGTTATAGCAGTTACTCTGGTTACTTCTCTGGAATTTTGTCAGTTTATATGTTTTCTTTGTTCCGTCATCATGTCTGATCGTGATGCTTGTAGATGTAGAGCTTTCAACCACACCAGCCTGCTCTGCAACTTCAGCCACACCGGAGTCGACTGCGGTCTTAACTTCAATGCCAGTTCCTACTACCGGTGCCTCTGTCATAAGAAGCGGTACTGCCTGACGCTGCATGTTGGATCCCATCAGCGCACGGTTAGCATCGTCATTCTGAAGGAATGGAATCAGGGCAGTAGCAACAGAGAATACCATCTTAGGTGATACGTCCATGTAATCAAATTTATTTCTTTCGTAATCCTGTGTCTCCTCACGGTAACGACCGGATACGTTCTTATTAATGAAATGGCCTTCTTCATCAAGAGGTGTATTCGCCTGTGCTACATGGTAGTTATCCTCCTCATCAGCAGTCATGTATACAACTTCATCTGTAACGACCGGATTCATCGGGTCAGACTTGTCAACCTTACGGTATGGAGCCTCAATAAATCCATATTCATTGATTCTTGCGTAACATGCAAGAGAGTTGATCAGACCGATGTTAGGACCCTCAGGAGTCTCGATCGGACACATTCTTCCATAATGGGAGTAGTGAACGTCGCGGACCTCGAATCCTGCACGGTCTCTTGACAGACCTCCAGGACCAAGTGCGGAGAGACGTCTCTTATGTGTCAGCTCTCCAAGCGGGTTGTTCTGATCCATGAACTGTGACAGCTGGGAAGATCCGAAGAATTCCTTCACTGCTGCTGTTACAGGCTTAATATTGATCAGGGACTGTGGTGAAATACCATCCTGATCCTGCGTTGTCATTCTTTCGCGGACAACTCTCTCCATTCTGGAAAGACCGATTCTGTACTGGTTCTGAAGAAGCTCTCCAACCGCACGGATACGTCTGTTACCCAAATGATCGATATCGTCATCATGACCAATACCATATTCCAAATGCATATTATAGTTAATAGATGCAAAAATATCTTCTTTTGTGATGTGCTTCGGAATCAGATCATGAAGATCTCTCTTAATCAGTCTCTTCATCTCATCTACATCACCTGCAGATTCTTCAATGATTCCTGCAAGAACCGGATAATATACCTGCTCTGTCACGCCAACCTCGGCCGGATCAATATCAACAACAGCCTGGAGGTCAACCATCATATTGGAAAGAACCTTGATATTTCGGAAGTCTCTTCACCCTCTACCCAGATGTACGGTACTGCCGCATTCTGGATCATATCAGCGATCTCACGAGTAATCTTTGTTCCCTTTTCAGCAACAACTTCACCTGTGATCGCACTTACAGCATCCTCAGCGAGGATCTGTCCTGATACACGGTTCTTAAGAAGAAGCTTCTTATTAAACTTATAACGGCCAACCTTTGCCAGGTCGTATCTTCTCGGATCGAAGAACATGCTGTTTAACAGACTCTCCGCGCTGTCTACAGACAGCGGCTCGCCCGGACGAATCTTCTTGTAAAGTTCTAACAGACCGTCCTGGTAGTTCTCAGAAGTATCTTTTCCAAAACTTGCAAGAAGTTTTGGCTCTTCACCAAAGAGTTCAATGATCTCTGCATTTGTACCTACTCCAAGTGCACGGATCAAAACTGTGATAGGCACTTTTCTTGTACGGTCTACACGTACATTGAATACATCATTGGAATCTGTTTCATATTCAAGCCAAGCACCACGGTTTGGGATAACAGTTGCTGAATAAAGTTTTTTACCAAACTTATCATGTGCAATCGAATAGTAGATACCAGGGGAACGCACGAGCTGGCTGACGATAACTCGCTCTGCACCATTGATAACAAAAAGTACCTGTCTCTGTCATCAGCGGCAGATCTCCCGTGAAGATTTCATGTTCGTTAATCTCATCAGTCTCCTTATTATAAAGCCTTACTCTGACTTTCAGAGGTGCCGCATAAGTTGCATCTCTCTCCTTACACTCATCGATCGTGTACTTTACATCATCTTCGCAGAGTGTAAAATCCACAAACTCCAGACTCAGATGACCACTGTAGTCAGCGATCGGGGAAATATCGTCGAATACCTCTTTGATGCCTTCATCCAGAAACCACTTGTAGGAATCCTTCTGAACTTCAATGAGGTTGGGCATCTCCAATACTTCTTGCTGCCTGGAATAGCTCATGCGGAAGCTTTTTCCGGTTTTGATGGGACGAATTCTGTTTTTCTCCATTGACGTTTCACTCCTCATTTATTGATTTTTGCAGGCAATTATCTGCCTTTGTCGAGTTCCAGTTATATAAAAATGAAAAGAGCCTTGCGACAGTATTCTCTGTCACTATATGGCATACCTTTCCACAATAGCGCATTTTCTACTATATCACACAGCTCTTTTCATTGTCAACATGATTCTTGTGTTTTTTATATTTTTTTTTGACTTTTTCTCAAGATATGTTATATCTTCCGCTATTCTAAGCTTTTTCCTTTTGAACAGTATCTTTTTTCAGAAATAACTTCTATATCATATCTTCATAAAGACAGATCAGCTCACGATAAACCTGAACACACCGCTCAATATCCGCAATTTCAACATACTCATCCGGTTTATGAGCCTGTGCAAGATTTCCGCCCATAAGACATACAATTCGGATTTTCCAAAAGACCTGCCACAACTGCTGTGTCTGTATAACCCGTGAACGCTGACACAACCGGATCTTTTCCAGTAACTTTTTTCACTGATTCAGATAAAGCTTTCATAAGACCTGACTCCATGTGTGTCTCCACCGGTGGTCTGTCACCTGTAATCTTATAAGAACCCTTTACACCCGGAACTGCATTTTCTCCAATTTCAATTGCTTTTCGAACAATCTTTTCTGCCTCTTGTGTATTCATCGGCGGAACAAGACGCATATCTATCGTCACCATGCTGTGATCTGATACTACATACGGACTGTATCCTCCGGAAATCTGTCCAAATGTAACCGTAGACTTTCCAAGTTCTTCATGTGTCGGTACTTTTTGCCATCGCTTTTCGGATCTCTGCGATCATAAATGCGATTCCGGCGATTGCATCTGCCCCCTTCTCCGGCATACTCGCATGTGCAGTAATACCTTCCACATTAAGTTCAAACCAGGTTCTCCCTTTGTGAGCCATCTGAATCATTCCGGAAGTCGGTTCCATATCAAGAACCCAGTCTTCCTTCTGAATCCATCCTTGTTGCACTGCTGCTTCTGACCCTTTCATATCTGCTTCCTCGTCTACAGTTCCGATAAAGCCTAATGTTCCCGGAAGTTTTTCTATATCCTCAGCATTCTCTTTCTGTGATTTTGCCACCTCCGCAAATGCTGTCAACGCACTTGCAAGTCCTGACTTCATATCACAAGCTCCTCGTCCCCAGATTTTCCCATCTGAAACTTCTGCGTCGAATGCATTCTTTGTCCATCCTTCGCCCTTAACAACCGTATCCATGTGACAGATAAACACCAGTGCCGGATGCGCTTTCGCACCTTTCACAACACCTTTTACAATTTTTCTTCCCGGCTCTACTTCGTAAGTCTCTGTATCTGCTCCACTCTCTTTCAAATAGTCGCAGATATATTCACCAATCTCGGTTTCCCAGCTTCCTGGATCCGTACTTTCTATTTTAATCAGTTCTCTCGTCAACTCAACTGCATCCATTTCTAACGCCTCTTTTGCAAAAAAGACCGCAGAAGCATATCATCTTCTGCGGTCGGAATAAACTTATATTCAGGAAAATTATTTAAGAGTAACCTCTGCTCCCTGCTCTTCAAGTTTAGTTTTGATTTCCTCAGCCTCTGCTTTAGAAACTGCCTCTTTAACTACCTTCGGTGCTCCGTCAACAAGCTCTTTTGCTTCTTTCAGTCCAAGACCTGTTACTTCACGAACAACCTTGATAACTTTTACTTTAGATGCTCCAGCGGATGTAAGCTCTACGTCGAACTCATCTTTCTCTGCTGCTCCTGCACCCTCAGCTGCTGCTGCAACTACAACGCCTGCTGCTGCAGATACGCCGAACTCTTCTTCACATGCTTTTACAAGCTCGTTTAACTCTAATACTGATAACTCTTTGATCGCTTCGATCATTTCAGCTGTTGTCAATTTAGCCATTTTAAATATCCTCCATTTTTCTTTTCATTCTTAATTAATTAGATGAGCATCTGCTCATATATGCTGTCTGTATCCAGATCAGCTGACGCATATTACTCTGCGTCTGTTGCTGTCTCCTCGGCTGCTTCTGCAGGAGCGGCTTCTCCACCCTGCTCTGCGATCTGATTGATAACACGAGCAAAGTTTGTAATAGGTGACTGCAGGCTTCCAAGCAACTTGGAAAGGAGTTCGTCTCTTGAAGGGATCTTAGCAAGTTCAGAAATACCTGCTACATCATATGCTGTTCCTTCAACTACACCACCCTTTAAGTTCAAGTGCCGGAGCATCCTGTGCAAATTTGTAAAGGATTCTTGCCGGTGCTGTTGCGTCATCTTTAGAAATAGCAATAGCGCTTGGTCCTTCCAGGCAGTCATCAAGGGCTGCAAATTCAGTACCCTCGAAAGCTCTCTTCATCATTGTATTCTTGTATACTTTATAGACCACACCTGCTTCTCTAAGCTGTTTACGAAGCTCTGTATCCTGAGCAACTGTAAGTCCACGGTAGTCAACGAGAACTACTGACTGAGCGTCTTTAATCTCTTCTGCAATCTTGTCAACGATTGGCTGTTTTACTTCAACCTTTGCCACTTTTCGGTACACCTCCTTATATTATTCGTGTACTGCCAAAGTTCCCAGCAGATCACTCTGCTGAAACTAAAAAAATCTCCAGGTCCAAAGACGTGGAGGTTCTACAAATTCATACGCATGTAAAAATTCATTCTTCCTCGGTAGGCGTTCATAACTTACGCATTTCTGCACCTACTGTCTTCGGCAGTTGCTAGGCTATAATACCATGTTATTTTCTATATGTCAAGCCTATTTTTCATCTTTTTTATTTTTTTTTTCAAAAGAGGATCCGCCGAAAGCGGATCCTCCTCTATGACAGTCTCGCAACTGTCTCTTTTTTACATTTTATTATGCAAGCTTAACCGGGTTAATCTTCACGCCAGGTCCCATTGTAGATGTAAGAGTTACACTCTTCAGGTACTGACCTTTAACAGCGGCTGGTCTAACCTTGTTAATTGCATCGATAAGCGTCTGGAAGTTGTCCGCTAACTGCTCCTCTGTAAAGGATGCTTTTCCAACCGGAACATGGATAATGTTGGACTTATCAAATCTGTACTCGATCTTACCGGCTTTAATATCGTTAATAGCCTTAGTAACATCCATTGTTACTGTACCAGCCTTCGGGTTTGGCATAAGTCCCTTAGGTCCGAGTACACGTCCAAGACGTCCAACAACACCCATCATGTCCGGTGTAGCAACTACAACGTCGAAGTCAAGCCATCCCTCGTTCTGAATCTTCGGGATCAGTTCGTCTCCTCCAACGAAGTCAGCACCTGCTGCGTTTGCTTCCTCAGCCTTAGCGTCCTTAGCGAACACAAGGATGCGAACCT
>VOFC01006549.1_pt1 | contig 24599 bp, 46 predicted proteins | sample 5384161 | NCBI WGS metagenome assembly VOFC01 (sample SAMN12384722, study PRJNA508395) | human gut metagenome | isolation source: healthy gut B | host: Homo sapiens | reverse complement strand
TATCTGGTAGATGTTTTCTAATAAGTTAAAAGTTGATTTTCCTTCTTTGCCAAAACCTAGAATAGCAATATTCTTTTCCTTAATTTTTTAACAATTTTTTTCACTATACATATTTATTCATCTCTTTCTTCACTAATTCATTATAATAATTACCTTAGATTATTTTTATCATTATATTTATTAATTTCTGTTCCATCTAAAAATAATGGATATGTTCCTTATAGTAATCTAGTGAAAAAGAATTTTTCATTACCTTTTTCTAAGACTAAGCTTACTGCATATCTTTAGCTTTTCAATAGTTCCAACACATTCAAAAAGGTTTGGTATCTCACTATAAGCCTAGTATTTCTTTAAAAATCGGAAGTAGTTCTTCTTTGGCATATAAGTCTTCACCAAAAATTTTTATTCTCTCTTCTTTTGAGATAAATGGACTTAAGATTATATATACAAATAAACACTTAGAACAAGAACAACACCATTTCCACTCTTTTTCCCTTACTACCAACATTACAGCTTTTTAAATATTTGATGATATTTAGAATAATTAGAAAATAATCTAGCAATATTTAATTCACTTAACCCTCGTAGCAAACTAAAATAGTTGATATTAAGTCCTATAAATTCATTCATATAATTTTACAAAGTCTTGTTGTTCAAATTCATATGTCTTTGAATATTGATGATTTACTTTAGTACCAATAACAGTTGGTTGATTAGCACTGGCTTCATTTTGATAAAATAATATTTTTCTTTCCATTTAGATATGCTACTAAATATGATATAAATGCTACTATGGAAGAAAAAGGTGTATGACCATTTAAGTACCCTTCTTTATTTAGTTCAACTATCTTTCTATCTAGTATTCTATCTACAGTAATTATATTTTCAGCAGTATAACCAGCAGCCAAGCAAGTATCATATGATGGTCCTTTAGGATTGATAATGAAGCAAGAATTAGCAGGTTCATTTTTAACAGTTCAAGACTTACACAAGAATCCTTTCCCCCACCAACACAGATTAGATTACCATTTCCTTCATAACTAGTCTTTGGTATCTCAACTTTATCGTGAAGACAAGTTATATTAAATAAATCTTCTTCAGCTATTTTTATATTATTTACATAGAGAAATTCACCTAGACCATTATAGTATAGTTTCTTCAAAAATTTTATTTGTTCTTCATTAATATAGTTACATTTTATTTCTATTTCTTTAGAACAAGTACATTTTACATAACTTATCAATTCTATTAAACCTATTTGAAATACTAAATAGTCAAGATAATTTTATCACAATTATTTTTTATAAATGTTTTTTTATTTTAATTTCTGGGTAAAAAGTAAGTTAACCCTGAATATTAAAATAGTATTTAATATTTAAGTATTCCTCATCAAAAGAAATATCATATTTTTCGTATATAAATTTTTTTATATTTTTGATCTAAGATTATCAAATTTTTCCTGATTATTCATATTAAGCCCCTTTACTAGTTTTATTATTTTTCTAACTCTTCTTGTAATAGTTTGTTAGCTAATGATGGATTAACTTGTCCTTTAGATTCTTTCATTACCTGACCCATTAAATATTTTAAAGCTCTATCGTGTCCTGACTTATAATCATTTACACTCTCTAAATTATTAAGCAATTACTCTTGCAATAATATCCTTAATTAAAAAAGAATCATCTTTAATATTTTGAATATTTTTTCTTTCATTATTTCTTCGACAGATTTATCTGTTTCCAAGAAAAGTATCTATTAAATCTTTAATGTTGTTCATTGATAAACTTCCATCAGTAATATGACTAATTAAATCAACTAATCTATCAACAGTAATGGTAGTGTCACTTAAATCTTTTCTTGTTCTATTTAAATAAGAAGCAATATCTCCTAATAAAAGATTGGCAGCTATTTTTATAATCAGTATCTTCTTTTATTAACTCAGTAAAGAAGGAAGAAACTACGATTTGAAATTAATTTTTTCTATCTGACTTTCTTTAATGCCCTTTCTTTATATAGCTTTCTTAACTCATCAGGAAGTAATGGTATTTCACTTATAGCATTATTAATTATCTCATCAGTTAAATAAAGATAAGGAATGTCTGGTTCTGGAAAATAGCGATAATCATTACCTGTTTCTTTAACACGCATTAAGATAGTATCATTTTTTTTTTACTATCAAATCTTCTTTTGTTTCTACTCTTAACGTTTCGCCTTTTTCTAGTAATTCTTCCTGTCTTGCTATTTCTTTATCAATACTAAGTCCCACATTATGGATAGAACCAATATTTTTTAATTTCTGTTTTTACTCCTAAAGTATCTGTTTTGGAAATAGAAACGTTGGCATCACAACGCATACTTCCTTCTTCCATCTTACAATCCGATATATCAGCATAGAAAAGTGTTTCTTTTAATTTTTCTAAATATTCCATTGCTTCTATACTATTACTAATACAAGGTTTAGTAACAATTTCAATTAAAGGTACTCCTGCTCTATTAAAAATCCAGTAAGCTAATATCTCCTCGATGGGCACTTTTACAAGTATCTTCCTCAATGTGCATTTCTTCTATTTCTATTTTTTTTTCTTATTACCATCTACTTCTATTTCAATATATCCATTTCTACCGATTGGTGTTCTATTTTGAGTAATCTGATAGTTTTTAGGATTATCTGGGTAGAAATAGTTTTTACGGTCAAAGTGCATTACTTTAGAAATATCACAATGTAAGACATTACATGCTTTTATGCCTTGTTTTATTACTTTTTATTTAAAGTAGGAAGTGTTCCTGGATAGCCTAAATCTACAGGATTAACACAAGTGTTAGTTGGCATTCCATAAGTATTTTTACTATTTGAAAATAACTTAGTATTACTCTTTACTTCTACGTGTACTTCAATACCTATCGTTGCTTTATATTCACTCATCTTTGATACCTTCTTTCTATAAAGGCTGCTAATTGATAAATTGTTGCTTCATCAAAACTATTACCAATAATATGTAAGCCATAAGGTTTACTACCTTGCTTTGCTACTGGAAGAGAAAGTCCTGGAAGACCAGCCATATTAACTGGTATTACTAAAAACATCATCTAGAAAGATTGCATTGGGTCGGACATATCACTATCTAAACCATAGGCTGTAGTAGTTGTAACAGGGCCAATTATTAAATCATAACTTGCAAATACTTTATTAAATTCTTTCTTTATATCATCACGAATAGATAATGCTTTATCATAATAAACTTTAGCATTAGCACCACTTAAAAAGATAACTTCCTACCATAATACGACGTTTAACTTCGCGTCCAAAACCTTCTTGTCTTGTTTTTAAATACATTTCTTCTAAATTATTATAGTTTTCTGTTCTATAACCATATCTGACACCATCAAATCTTGCTAAGTTACTGCTTGCTTCCCCATAGCTATTACTTGGTATAAGGTTACAGCTTGATCTAAGTATTTCATATCGATATAATCAACTATTACACCGTTTTCTTCTAAGAATTTAATAACATTTTTTATACCCATTCTTATTTCATCAGATACAATATCGCTCATAAAATAATTTGGTACTGCCACTTTTAAACCTTCAACTGGCATGTATTTATTTTTCTTCTAAAATCTTCAGTTTCTTTTTACTAGCACTAGTTAAGTCTTTTAAATCTTCCCCTACTAGAATATTTAATAAGCTAGCATTTTCATAAACATTTCTAGTCATTGGACCTATCTGATCTAAGCTTGATGCAAAAGCTACCAAACCATAACGAGAAATTCTACCATAGGTTGGTTTCATTCCTACTATTCCTGTGTAACTTGCTGGTTGTCTAATACTTCCACCCGTATCACTTCCAAGAGCTAAAAATGTTTCATTACTAGCAACACAAGAAGCACTTCCTCCAGATGAACCTCCAGCTATTAAGGTTTTATCAAATGGATTCTTAGGTGCTCCAAAATAACTTGTTCTACTAGTAGACCCCATTGCAAATTCATCCATATTTGTTTTTCCAATAATAATCATCTTAGCAGCTTTTATTTTTTGGAAATAACAGTAGCATCATAAATAGGGATAAAATTAGAAAGCATTTTAGACGCACAAGTTGTTCTTAAGTCTTTAGTTTATAATATTATCTTTAATAGCAATAGGAATACCAAAAAAATAAATTGTCTTTTTCTACTGTCCCTAAATTTCTGCTTCTTCAATAGCTTTTTTCATTAATTGTAATAAAGGCATTTAAGTCTTTTATTTTCTTCTATTCTTGCAAGAGACTCTTTAACTAAATCTACTGGTGTTATAGTTTTTCTCCACTAATAAAGAGTGAATTTCCTCTAAACTTAAGTCTAAATATTAGTCATTAATCATCACCGGCACTTCCACAAAATTTCCATTTTCTTTTGGAGTATTAGCTAAAGCTTCTTTAGCACTTAACATATCTCCTACTTCATCTTCTCTTAATGATGCTTTATTTTCACTAGGAGTAAACATCAACTCATCATCATAACCTTTATATCAACGATTTTTTTTGAACTTCATCTAATAATTTTTTTAACTCTACCTGAAAAGTTTCTTTCATCATTTCGCTCATTCCCAATACGAGCTAGATGTGCAATATGATTAACTTCTTCCTTTGTTAACTTATCCATTTCCCTCAATTCCTTTCGTTTCTTATTATACACGTTTTTTACTAAAAAAAGAAAAGAACTAGTTGATTCTAAATTGTTATTTCTTAGCCAAATGCTATACTTATTATAGAAAGGAGAAAAGACTATGAATGGAAACATTACTATTTTATCTAAGAAAAGTTCAAGGTCCAGTTTGCATTATTATTATCTTAGTATTAGTAATCGTTGGTCTCTACCTTCATCTTATATTTTTAAGTGATAAAGGTATTATCTTTACAAATAAGGAAGAAAAGACTGAATCTAATAAGAAGGAGACTACTAAAACTGATTTCTTGGATAATGATGATAATACTACTAAAGAAGAAGATACTATCAAACCATTGATCTTAGTAAATGTTTAAATAACAGTACTAATACTTATAGTGACCAAAGTGAAGCTCCAGCTAGTAAATATGGTCTTTCAATGAGTATTAATCAAGATAAGATGAGTGTTACTCTAAATATTGATTGGGCTACTTTTGGACCAATCAGTGGAGCAACTTCTTATGTAGGTACTGTAAAAACTTATCAAATAACTGGTTTCACTAGCAAATTAAGGCTGCTTATATTGGCGATGTCGGTCAAGATGCTACTGGTATCACTCTATTCTTTTTTAATGGAAGATAATACTGTTAGTTATATGCCAATGTTCATTTTAAAAAAGATACACAAGGTAATGGTTATTCCCAAATGAACTATACTAATGATAATTTTGTTATCAAAGGTGTATTACCTACTGCTCAAAGATGTAATTAATTTATACATTGCTAATGCCTCAAATGGTAGTGGTTATATAACAACTATTGCTGCTACTAAAGATGGTAGTTTCTATGACTTAGGTCTATTATTCACAAATAAAACCATTATTAGGAAGGAAATTTACTACTCCTTCTTTTTTTGATCTAATAAAAAAGATGCCTACTCTAAAAACATCTTTCTTGTAATAAAATTAAATATCATAACAATAGCAGTCGCTACTATTTTAACAATTAAATAACTAATTCCCATAACATCTGATCCTAACCACATAATTATTTCGGTAATTATTAGACCAACAATACTAAGAACAATAAAGATAATAAAATTAGTCTTTTCATTCTTTTCTTTATTAACATCAAATACCCATTTAACACTAGCTATATAGAATTATATATAACAGATATTGTAAAAGCAATAGCAGCAGATAATAAGGTATTAAGATGAAATACTTCTTTACAGATTATCAAGGAAAGATAATCAATTATAAAGGCGATTCCCCTACTATTCCAAATTTAAATATTTGAATTAACAATTTTTCTGTCTTACTATTTACTTTTATATGAAATAGTTTTAAACATTTCTTAACAAATAAAGCTGACTTATCCTTCTTCATACTACTCCTCATTCTTTTTAGTATTTATTAACATAAGCTCAAATAACTGACGATGCTTCTTAACAACTACCCAAGATAAGACCACAAGCGAATAGAATGATAGCAATCATTAACATAAAAGCCTGAAAATATCAAGGTTGGATATCTTGGTACTAATCCTGTTTTAAAGTATTCAGCAAATACTGGTATTCCAAAAAGCAAAGGAAATAATTAAGAATAATAAGCTTAATAAACTAAAGAAAATAGTTGGTTTATACTTTTAAATAGTCTTCCAATAGTTTTAAGTACTCTAAAACCATCACGATAAGTATTAAGCTTTGATACACTTCCAGCTGGTCTATCTCTATATCCTACTTTCACTTCTTTTTAATAAGAAGTTTTTATCAAGAGCATGAATAGTCATCTCTGTTTCAATTTCAAATCCTTTAGATAAAACTGGAAAAGTCTTTACAAACTCATAGCTAAAAGCACGATATCCTGTCATAATATCCCCTGACATCACTTTCAAACAGAAAGTTAATTAATCCTCTTACTAATCTATTACCAAAGTTATGGAATGGTCTTTTTATTCTCTGTGAAATAGGTTGATGATAATCTATCACCTATTACCATATCAGCTTTTTTTCTCAAGAATTAAGTCACACATTTCTCTCGCATTTTCAGCAGGATATGTATCATCACCATCAATCATTAGGTAACAGTCAGCATCTATATCTTTAAACATACTTCTAATAACATTACCTTTTCCTTTGACGATATTCATATTTTACTATTGCCCCTGCTTTTCTTGCTATCTCATCGGTATGATCATTTGAATTATTATCATAAACATAAATATCTGCTTCTGGTAAAGAACCTGCTTGTAATCTTCTACTACTTTTTGATTGTTTTTGATTCATTGTAACAAGGAATCAAAACAGCAATTTTTTTTTTTTTTCATAACAAACTCCTATATATAAAATTTACACTTAACTTATAGCACATATTTTAATAATCTTCTAATATTTATATTTATCTTAATCTTTCACTACTCTAATACATATACATAGTAACCCATACTTTTATTTTTTTAAATTTAATATTAGTTTGGTCAAATAATTTATCATATGATACCGGAGAAACTATAGTTCTAACAGGCCACTTTTTAATATCAGAAACATTAAGATTCAAAATAAACATGTCAGCTTGTTTTAAATCAAAGCTTGTTTTTCATTTGTAAGTCTTACTTCCGTATGATAATACCTATTATAAACATCAGTATATTTTCCTTTTTAGAGTCAATTAAATTCCATTTCTTTAAATCTGGATAGAAATTAACAGCATTAATAGTTTTATCCCGTTTGCAAGTAATAACGATTGCATCTGTAAAGAGTTAGTTGCTAAAACATACTCTTTATTTTTTAATAATTGTCTTTTTTATTGCAGGTATTAATTTATAATCAGTGATAGATGAAGTACCATAAGCTATTGGATTAATTGTAAAATGATGATACCAATAAAATTAAAAATAGCATTATGATAGAATTTTTTTTTCCTTGGTAAATCAAAAAAAAAAAAACAGAAAAAAGCTAATATCTCAATCAAGTATATATAAACTGGTAAATATTCCACATTTTGTTTTGTAATAGTTAAAGTGTAACCTACTATAAAAATTAATATAGAAATAATTTTAACTTTCATTGATAAAATAGATTTATATTTCCATAAAACTGCAATAGTCCATAGAAAAATAAAGTTGCTGTAAATCCAAATATTAATTCCATTCTGTTTATATAAGAAAATAAAGTTAACTTAGCCAATAATTCATTAAAACCAACTAAACATAAAAACTCATTTCAATAACTAAAGCTGTAAAAATAATTATTCCTATTATTAAATTTGATTCTTTCTTTTCTTTTAACTTTTTATATAGTAAAGGAAAAATAATAATACATGGTACAACAATATGAATAAAATCACTTACTTCACAATTATTTAAAACGTTACTTTCTTTATAAGGTAAGAATAAGGTTGTTAGATTAGTAAATAAACTTCTAAAAGTGTAATTTCCTCCCAATGAAATTCTTTTTCCGGATAAACAGTATTATATAATAACTTAATAGCATCTAAAGACGTTAACAAACTATAGCTTAAAATTATAGTAGAAATAACTATAAATATAAATTCTAAAAACATCCCTTTTCTCAAAAGATATTTGTTTCCTATCCCTAACAAGTGCTCCTATAAATAAACAAAAAGCAATAATTCCTAGAGGAATTTGACAAGATGGAAATAAAGCTAAAACAAAGACAGATAAAACTAAAGGTGCCAAATTGTTAATAAATTTTTAAACCATCTTTTTATTAGTTGTAAAGAAATGATAAGCAATTATACATAGCGTCATACTCATAAAAATACATCATTATATGAGGCTGGTACACTATTTTTTGGTGAGTATCATTACAAATTCATACGAAATTAGTATTAGTAAAATTATTTTCAAAGAGAAATACCATGATAAACCATATTCATTTCCTAATAGAACATAACCCCAAGTTAATGGTTTTAGCTAATAAACTAATATCTTTAACAGGAGCATTATAACCTATAATCATATCTTGACCAGTTAAGCTCATCTGCTTACTAATTTTTTTATAATTATTATAATATTGAGAAAAAAGTAATAGGGTGTGTGAACCATATATTCATCAGAGCGAATTCCCTACTCATTCCCAATATGGTAGTAGCTTCAACTTTATTAGCTTCATCTTTAAATAAGTAGTGATAACAACCAATTGATGATGTATGTAACTTAAAAACCAGACAAATAATAAAAAACTATAGTAGCAATAAAATATCTCTTATCTATAATAAAATTGCAAAACTTTCTTTACCTTTTGTGATTAAAAAAATCAACCAATAAAACTATTGAACCAATAATTCCTAATAAAACTACTACTAACTTTTGAGAATATTTTAAAATATATTGGTAATAAAGCTATATAATAACAAATAATTGATAACAATACTTCAGCAATTTCTTTTGTATTTTTTAACATAAAAACCTCTAAAGTAGTACTACCATTTAATATCAATATGTGGTTTATCTATCATAAAACGATAAATTGCTAAGAATGCTCTAAATAAATGTAACTTCTATACACATTTTTATAATCCAAAGTTTAAAATTAACATGATTTTTAATAACATATCCTAACTTAACAAATTTAGTATATCGCCAAGTTGGAAAATAATTATCTAAAAATTCACTATTTTCTTTAACTGCTTCTTTCAACTTACAATTTTTGTCATAAGATAATCTAAACATTAAAGAAACACCTAAATGTATAGGAAAGCCATAGCATCTAAAAGTGGCAACATTCTTACTCTATTTTCACTATTTTCGTATACTTTTCTTACTTCTATCATTGCTTGGTAGGTAGATTCAACTTGTTCTTTTTAATAGATGTAATGATTGAACCTTGTCTTACCATATAAAAAACTAAGCTTTCATTTACAAATACTACCTTTTTAGCATTTATATAAATAAGTAGTAAAAAACATCATATCATCTAATATTCGAGGAGGATGCTCTAAATCTGCTTGTTCTTTTAATAAATTTGCTTTATATATCTTATTCCAAGGTGCTCCATTCATTTCTAATAAAGGGCCTGGATCTTTTAATATATCTATAACCTTATCTTCACTCTTACATTTCTCTTGAAAAACGTTTTCCAGTATCCAAATCAATTCTATCAAATCCACAAACTGCTATATCAGCATTTTCTTTTTTTGGCTTTACTATATAATTTCTCTGCAAAAGTAACATCTACATAATCATCACTATCTACAAAACCAATAAATTCACCAGTAGCTTTTATATTCTTTTTAGTATCTTTAAACAATTATCAGGTGAACCATCATTAATACAAATAATTTCTATATCTTCAAGAGTTTGATTAACTAATGAATCAAGACATCTTGGTAAATACTTTTCTACTTTATAGCAAGGTACTATAATACTTAATTTTTTTTTGTGCCATACTACTATTCTCCTTTAATTTCTTTATATAATTCTAATGCTCTTTTTTTATAACTGCATCCATATTATAATATTTATATTCTGCTAAGCGTCCACATAAATGGAAGTTTTTAATATCTTTTACTAAATTAAAATATTTTTCATATAGTTTTTTATTATCATCATTTAAAATAGCATAGTAAGGAATATGATTTTTATCCTTATAATCATATGTAAGAGGATATTCTCTTAATATGGTAGTATTATCTTGAACTATCTGATTAGAAAGATATTTAAACTCGGTAATTCTAGTAAATTTCTCATCATTTGGATAATTTACCACACTACTTGGCTGATAATAGTTTTCCTTATAATCAGAAAATACTAAATTTAAAGAACGATATGGTAATGCTCCATATTGATAATTCAATAATTCATCAAGTGCTCCACTATAAATAACTTCTCCATTATATTCTAAACCATCAACATATATTTTATTATCTTTTATTTCTAAGAAATCTTTAGCATCTTTTATTAAGTTTTACTTCTATATTATTATGATTTAATAGATTATTAAATATCTCATTATAACCATTTTTAGGCATAAACTGATATTTATCTTGAAAATATCTATCATCATATCCCAATATTACAGGTACTCTATTTATTACCGAAGTATCTACTTCTTCTATTGGAATATTCCATTGTTTAGCAGTATAATGAACAAATACTTTCTCATAAACATATTCACCAAATTTTTAATTATTGCATCACTACTATCTAGCAAATCTAAAATAGAAACTTTTTTTTTGTATCTGGATAACTAGTTAATAATTTTTCTTTTATTATACTACTTTGTTTTTCATCAAATAATAATTCTAGTGACTTAAAGTTAAAAGGAATAGGAACATACTTTCCATCTATTAAACCAATAACTCTATGCTCGTAAAAATAAAAGCCACTATATTTTTTTCAAATAGTTAAAAACCTCTTGGTCGTTAGTATGAAAAATGTGAGGACCATAAGTATGAACCCTTACCCCATTTGTCCTAGTCTCCTCATACATATTTCCACCAATATGGCTACGCTTATCAATAACCAATACCTTTTTATTATCTTCCGCAAAGCATCTTGCCATTACACTTCCAGCAAAACCTGCTCCTACTACTATTGCATCATATTTCACTTATTTCACCTCTACCTTATCTATATATTTAAATATAACACGATTTTTATTTTTTTTTCACTTTATATAATGAGTTTTGTAATTCTTCTTTTGATTTATCTATAAATAAAGAACCATATTTGTTCATAAACTGATCATCTACTTTAGCAAAATAGACATAATCATAATTTTCTTTTTATTAGTTTTTTCACCCAAGTTTCTTTACTGATATTATAAGTAAAATAATCCGTTTCACTATATGGTTTACCTAAACTCCACTCCCATAATAGATTTGTTCTAATAGGAGAAATCTGAAACCTCAAAAGATTAAAATCATAACCATCTGTATTTTGATAAATTACATATACTCTTTCATTTTCCTTTAGCTTTTCCTGTAGAAATTCACCTGTTTTAATTATTTCATTAGGAATAATAACTTGCTTATTAGAATAGGATTTAGATAACTTATTACGTTAGTTGATAAGAAAGCTACTAACAATAATACAATTACGCCTGTTTTGTTTTTCTTCTCTGTCAAATATGCTAATATGAAAATAAAACCAGCGATAAAAAATGTCGACATATATCTTGAATAGCTAGCAAGGTTCCTTCCTTCGTGTTCTGGCAAAGCAAATAAATAGATACATAGCATAAATAAGACATATATAATAAATCCTATTGAATAAGAAATCATAATAGAAATTATTCTCTCTTTTTCTTCTTTTGTTTTGGCTTTGTTATATTCTAATAACAAAATTAGTAAAAAATACAATCAATAGACCAATGGCACTTCTAACAAGTCCCTTTCCGATAACTCCACTATTATTGTCGTTTAAAGCAGTATAAAAACGTTGTAGTAATATCCTTTAATTTACCTATAGGAGCTTTTATATAAGTTGCTGATTTTAAATAATCTTTTTATATTTAAAGTTTCTATATTATTAGCATCGTGTTGAAAATCAACATGAACATTATTTCTATTACAATAAACTTTCCAAAGACCATATCCACTAAAAACTTCTCCTAACAGTGCTACTAAATATAAGGTGGTTAATAATATCTCTTTATCAATTTTCTTTTTTTTGATAACTTCACAGATAACTTTCTTTATACCTAGTTGAAGAAGAATAATAGCAGAAAATATAAGTCCCGTATCTTTAATTATTGGTAAACAAAATAAGATAATTGGTAATAATAATTTTTTCTCTTTACTATCTTTTAAACTAGCTATATACATACCAGTAAAGAAGAAAATACCTAAAAACAAAATCAATGTAGATACTAGCAATAGAAAAACCAAACACATTCATTAAAACATAAATGGTAAAGTAAATTAATAAACCATTTAAAAATATTAACTTTGACTTTCTGAAATTTGATAGTATTGGTAAAACTGCCGCTAGTATTAATGAATTGATTCCAAAATAGGAAACGCTCTCACTGAAGCCTCCACTTAATCTACAAAAAGAAATATTCAATTATTCCAATAAATGGTGGGTAAGAAATATGATTACCTGTCCATACCTTTGTTGGCCCATAATAAATCGTAATGTACCATTGCTTTCAAGTTCGGTCCCCAGTGGGCAAATTCGTCCCAATTACTATAATGAGTATTTCTAAGCACGATATATAAGAGTACTTCGGCAATGGTAAAAAAAGAAAATTGGTGCTGATACAAAGTCTTTAATTACCAGTTTTCTTTTTAAAAACTAAACTTATCAAATAAATAAAACTTAAAAGTCCAGATAATATTATCAAATAATAACCTATTTTCATTTGGTCAACTATACCAAAGAGAAACAACTCTATTCCTATTGAACATAGCACTATAAGAGGAATATAATATTCATTAATCTTAAACTTAATTTTTATAAAGTAGGATAAAGAAAGTAATAAAAAATAAACTATACACTAAATACATATTGACTATTCCTTTCTAATGTTTTATAGAGATTAAAATAACTCCTATAATTACTAATATAATTCCCATAAAGTTAAGAGCTGATACACTTTCTTTGAAAATAAAATATCCCATTATAAGCACTATTACTTGACTATTCCAGTTGTAATTGGAACTATGTAACTCAAATCATAAGTAGCTAAAAGTTTTTGCCAGAGTAGAAAGCTTCCAATATATAGAAGTAATCCTAAAAAAGTAACAAAACCAACCTTAAAAGATATTCCCCTTTTAAAGATAAAGATAGTGAATCCCCTCCTAGTTTAAAACAATAAAGTCCACCTGTTGTTAGAAGTATATAAATTGCCGTTAATAAATATTTCATCATTCATCCTCCACTTTCTTTTTAATAATGACAATTCCTGAATCAATAATGTTGTTTTCTTCTTTTGACCTGCTACCATGACAGTAAGTATCAAGGTTAAGAATAATAATAGACCGATAAAAATACAAAGAACCATATTAGATAATAATTCAAAACCTAAAAATTTAGCAAGTGACTCCATTAAATTAGGAATACAAGATATTATTACAACAACAAATGATGATAGTATCCAAACAAGGGCATACTTTTACTGAATTCGTCCTTTTCTAAGTAAATGAATAACACTAAATAAAAAGAATAAAGGCAAACAATAAAACAGTTAATATCAAACTCTTAGACATATTACTAATCCCTCCTAATTCCAGCAATAATAATTGACAAACAAACATTTAACATGTAATAGACATTTTTCCAAGTATGAATAGATGACTTACCACCAGTTCTTTCACGCATATTAACTGCTACTTCTGATATTCTAAATTTCTTTTTAGCAAGTTCTACTGTTGTTATTGGTTCAGGATATTCTAATGGATATTCATTAGCAAAAATCTTAATTATTCTTTTTTGTTACAAGCTCTAAAAACCACTTGTTGTATCATAAATTTTTAGGCCTGAAACCATTTTAATAAAAAAGGAAAGAACTTTCATGCCTGCTCGTCTAGCACCAGTAGTTTTAAATTTACTAATTTCTCCAACAAAACGACTTCCAATTACAAAATCAGCTTTATTTTTAATTATAGGGTTAATAACCTTATCAACATAATTAACATCATGCTGACCATCCCCATCATACTGAACAGCTATATCATAATCGTTATAATAGGCATATTTATATACCAGTTTGTACGGCACCACCTATTCCTAAATTATGAATTAAATCAATATGGTTAATATTATTTTCATCAAGAATAACACCTGTTTTATCACGACTTCCATCATTTATGACAACATAATCATATTTCTTTTTATTTTCTTTTATTATATTTGTCTATTTCTCTACAAGTTCTTAAAATGTTATCCTCTTCATTATAAGCAGGAATAATTAATAATACTTTTTCTTTCATCTTACTACTCTCCCATACAATTAACTTTATATATATAAATATTATCTTTATGATATTTAGAAGTAAATGTTACATCATCATTATTGTAATCGTCTAGTTCTTTTAGTGAAGTTGCATATTTAACTTTTAGTTTACACAAATCATTTGGAGTAATCTTTAATTTAAAGTGATCAGATGCTAACAGTTTAAATTCGGTATTTTCCAAATCTAATTCCATATCTATATGAGCGTATCTATTATAAACTTCACTGTATTTTCCACTTGAATCTATCTTCTTCCACAAATTAATATTAGGATATAAGTTGGTGCTGTTTAAAATTTTTAAACCTTGCGTTCCTAAATAATTAGCAATTATAAATGAATCAAATGATACCCAATTAGCATTTTCGTTTTTATATTTCTTTAATTCTTTGGCAATAGGTTTTTCATATACACCAGAAAAGCCTTTCATTAGAGGATTTACAGAAATAGTTGATACTGTTGTTATTAATAGGATAAGAACTAAAAGACAAGTCCTAGTTTTTTGTTTTTAATTATCCATAAAATACTTATAACTGCTAAAATAGCAAAAAGAAACAAACATTTTAGTATTTGATAAATAATTATTTGGTAACATTTTTTGAGCTATAATACTACTAAACAAACTACTTACAATAGCTATCACTATAAAGATTATTTTTTCTTTTTATCAGTAAGTTTCATTTTATCATATAGTAAGGCCATCAAGATAACACATAAATAAGAAATAATAACTGTTAGTCTTTCTACTGGAACCATATATAATAAGGTTATTTTAGCTAAGATTTTAGGAAAAGATAAAAAAGCAAATAATAAATAAACAACTATTAATGAAAATATAGAAACAATCAAAACATCATTTTTAAGTTCTTTCTCTTCTTAAAAATATAATATGAACCAATAATTATTGAGAAAGGAAAAATGAATAAAAGGTACTATATTCACAAGGATTACCAACATCATAGTAGGGAAAATAAATATTAGCTGCATATGTTAAGAAGTTTTCAAATGATTTACCACCTACTATAAATCTAGCTCCTGGATATACCGTTGACATTAATTGTTTAAATGTATCTTTACTTAAGAAAAAGAAATAAAGAAATAATAACATTATACCAAAAACTGTAATAGCAAGTGGCCACAAGTTTTTGATTTTATATTTATGTTTATCTTTATGTTCGATAAAGAAATAGATAGCCAGTATCAAGTAAAGATAACTAATTGGAACTAACCAAGCAGGATATAGTGTTACAACATAACTAAAGAATGTGGGAATGAGAAGTATGGAGTACAATATTTTCTTTTTGTCCGAATTAGCATTTAAAAAATGATAGAAAAAATTATACATAAACTACCACTAATTAACATTTCTACTAATTGCGCTGAATACCACCAAAATACGGGGAGCGGAAAAAAGTGATTAGTAAGGTACCAATTAAAGAGGCAAGCTTATTCTTTTGGTAAGTAGTAAAAGAAATTCAAAACTTACCATAAAAAGAGCAATTAATCTTCCATACCAGTAAATTGACATACCATAATCACGGCCAAAGAATAAATAGCCTATTAAAAATGGTTTTCCAATACATAAGATACTTTTGACTGGAACAGGAATAGTAGCAAAAACATCGGTGTCTGTTGCCCGCATAACTGGATTGAAATAATTATATCCTGTTTTAGTTTGAGATAAAACATATGATGAATTTACTAACCATTCATCACTTCTTATTCCTCTAGCACTTCCGATTAAAGGAGTAAAAGAAGTAACTTTATAATTTGGTTCTACATAATTATCCACATTCCATAACTACTTCCATTAAATTTTCCTAATACTAATATTACAAATATTAAGGAAGCGATTATATATCTTTTTTTCATACAAGAAATTATATACTTTCTTGATACCAAACATAAAGTGAGAAGCAATAAAGAAAAAAAAAGAAAAAGTAGTAAAAAGAGGAAAAGTCCACTTTAAAGATTGTTGAAAAATTTATATTATCATTTACAATATAAACAGAACTTAAATATGCTAGTAATATTTGTAAAATAATTATATATATTCTCTCTATTTGTTCTCTTTTCATCTTTTCATTCACCTATTTTTTTTTCATTTTCTTTTTCAGTTTTATCGAGCATAAACCAACCTTTTTACTAAAGTTTGAATTATAGAATTTATCATTTGTCAATTTAGTTTTCCATTTATCATACATATATTTTTCTTCAAGTTGAAATCTCTTATATTTTTCACTAGTAGTATCTAATCCTCTTGATTTTGATTCATAATGTAATAATTCTACATTTGGTAAAAATACATTATAATATCCTTTTTTCTAAGAGCTTAATATTAAAATCTATATCATTGTAAGCAACTTTCAAGTCTTCTTCTAAACCACCAACTTCTAAAAACTTTTCTTTTTTAATCATTAGACACGCAGCTGTACAAGCACTATAGTCATATGGAACTCTTAACCTACCATACATTCCTAAATCATCACGATTAGCTCCTATATAAGCATGTGAAGCTACTCCACCTAATCCTAAGATAACACCACCATGTTGAACAGTCATATCTGGATATAATAATTTCGACCAACAGCACCAACATGGTCCTGCATTGCATAACCAACCATTATTTTCAACCAATCACCAGTTATAACTTCAGTATCGTTATTTAGTAATACAATGTATTCCTCCCGTTGCTTTGCTCAACAGCTATATTATTTATTTTAGAATAATTAAAATCCATAATACAATCAATGACTTTAAAATTAGTATGTTTTTTCTTATACTCAGCAAAAAAAGTCTAGTGTTGCTTGTTTTTGCTATCATTATTAGCAACTATTATTTCGTAATTTTTATAATTTGTTTTTTCATAGATAGAGTCAACACAAGTTTTTAATATATCGACATAATCTCTTGTAGGAATTACTAATAGAAATCTTAGGTTCTTTTTTCATAAGTATAATAAACTCTATAGTATGTACTAGGTTCATCTTTTTCTACCCTACCTTTAATATTTCTTCTAGCAAGAGCATTTTCAATAGCCATTTTTCCTTTATCTGTTGCATAACTTTTATTACTAATTGTCATTGAAGTAGACCCTTCTACCATCCGCCAATGATAAATATTTCTGGTATATGATAAATTTTATTTGTTTTTTTTTCTGTTACCTTTAAAAAGTAAATCATGATCTTGAGCCCTTCTAAACCAACAGTAAAACCATCCAACTTCTTCTACAATTTTTTTCTTAGTACTACAAGATGACAAATATAGTTTAAACTTAATAAAGTGTCTGGTGAAAAATCAGGTTTAAAATTTGGATCACAATAAACACCTTTAGGACTTAATTTATCTTCATCACTATATATTAAATCTAAATTTTTATTTTTTATTTAATACACTTACAACTTTATATAAAGCATCTGGTGTTAACAAATCATCATCATCCATTAAAGCTACAAAATCACCAGTAGCCATTTTTAAAAGCATCATTAGTTGTCTTAGATATATGTCCATTTTCACTTCTATATTTTACTTTAATTCTTTCATCCTTATTTTTATATTCAGTAAGCGTACTTTTAGTTTCTTCAAGTGTTGAATGATCATCAACTAAACATACTTCATAGTTAGCATAAGTTTGACTGAGTATAGAATCAAGACAAGCAGCCAAATAGCGTCTTTCAATATTATATACGGGAATTAAAATAGAAATCTTAGGTTGATATTTTTAATTTTTATATTCAGTTTCTTTAGTGTTTCTCTCAACCACTTATTATACTCAGAAACATAAAAGGGATTATAAAATCTATCAGTAGTACCATTAATACGGCATTTAAAGTCTTTAAAAGTACTTTTTCCACATACTAGGTGGTACTAGAAAATGATATTCTCTCCATAAAAATTTAATTCCTTTATATAAAACATGCATTATTAGTTTAAATTTGGCAACAAATCTTCGAATAATTTCTAATAGTTTCTCCTTTAGTCTCAGAATTAATTTATTTTCAATTGAAACAATTAGTATATTCTTTTTTTACCTCTTATGGCATACACTTCTATCATTTTACTATCTTTTTTCGACATTAATGTTAAACACAAATGTTTCACTATCTATAGAAAAAATATCATATTTAGTATCTTTTTCCATATACAGTTACTTTAAAATCATAGTTAGTTGAATCACCCTTAATTTTCAAAATTACTTGGGGCTTGTTGATTCCGCAAACTTTTTGTTCTTCTACTACAAACAACTCTTTTTCTTCATGATTAAATCTCCTCTGCAAAGCCTTTTTCTAGTTTTCTAAATATAGCAAGTCCTATTCCAAAAATTATTGTTGTCACAATAATAATATATACTATCCCTAAACCATTAGGCATTTCATGATATAAGAATATATTTCGATAAGCATCTATCAATTGTGACATTGGATTGATATATAAAACCCAACGAATTGCTTTAGGAAACATAGTAGCTGGGTATAAAATTGGAGTAGCATAAAATAACATATTCAAAAAGAACTGAATAATATACTCTGTATCTTTTATATAAATATTAATTGCACTCAAAGCAAATACTATTCCAAGAGTTAAAAAAGAATTGAATAAGTGCAATAAATGGTAATAACAATAAATGAAAACTTAAACCTACTCCACTAAATATACAAAAAATCAAAATAATAATGCAGCTTATGAAAAAGTTAACTAATCCACTAGTTACAACTGATATAGGTAAAATTTCTCTTGGAAAATAAACCTTCTTAATAATACCAGCATTCATTCTTACTGTAATCATCCCTTGATTAATAGCTGTCGTAAAATAATTCCATGGAATAATAGCAGTAATCAAATAGACAAGATAATTGTCTGTTTTAACACGCATAATATATGGAAATACTATAGCATACACTAAAACCATTAATAAAGGATTTACAAATGACCAAAGTATTCCCAAAATTGAACCTTTATATTTTCCTCTAATTTCCTTCTTAACATTACTCTTTAGTAACTCACGATAATTATATAAATTGTTAATTAATTGCATTTTGTACCTCACTCACATTCTTTCAAATAATGATCAATTACTTTAGTAACATTTCCATCTTCTCTTATATGACCATCATGTATCCCAATAGCCCTAGTACACAACTTTTTCAAGGCATCCAAACTATGACTGACAATAACAATTGTCCTATCACTTTCTTTTAACTCATTTAACTTTTGATAGCATTTTTCCTGAAAATGTTGATCACCAACTGCTAGTATTTCATCTATCAATAATATATCAGCATTAACATTAATAGCTACAGAAAAACAAGACGCATATACATCCCAGATGAATAGGTTCTTATTGGATTATCAATAAATTCTTCTAGTTCCGAAAAAGCAATAATATCATCTACTTTAGCATCTATTTCTTCTTTAGTTAAACCAAATATAGCAGCATTAAAATATATATTTTCTCTGCCCGTAAAATCATCATGAAAGCCAGCTCTAATTCCAATAATGATGTAAGTTTGCCTACAGTTGTTATTTTACCAGTAGTTGGGTAAATAATTTTAGTCATTAATTTTAATAATGTACTTTTTCCACTGCCGTTAACTCCTATAAGAGCAACTGTTTCACCTTTCTTGATTGTTAAATTAATATCTTCTAATACTGTTCTATGTTCAACATTATTTTTTCTTAAAAAACACAATTCTTTCCTTTTAAAGTATTTGGTTTATCAGAATATATTTTAAATTTTTAGTCACATTTTCAATTTTTATTGAATAATTTTTTTCTTCTCCATAATAGATTAGGAATAATTCCTCCCTCACTTTCTTTATTATTATAACATTTAATATCATTTATAAACAATTTTATTCATAAAGAATATCTAAGTCAACACTACCTATAATTCCAGAAACACTTCCCTTATTACTATACTGCCAGTATTTATATGCACCAGCATAATCACTTTTATCATTGTAATCATAAGTCCAATGAGCTAACCAAATATCACAATTACCAATTTGCTTCATATCAACTTTATTATAAAGAAAATCTTTATTAATATAAATAACAGATGAAAAGCCATACTTCTCTATAGTTTCAACAAAACCTCTGATAGCAGCAGTTCTTGAAGAAGTAGAAATATTATCAGCCCTTCCATTATGCGATGGCTCAGTAGAATACTCAACATCAAGAGCAATCGGTAATTTTAAGTTAGATGAAACAACAGGATTTAGAGCTAAAATCTCTCGAACATAATTAGCTTCTGCTTGTCCTTCTTCATAAGAAGTTGCTTGACTAAAGAAGTAAACGCCCGTATTAATACCATTATTAATAGAAGAAGTAGCATTACTAACAAATTTAGTATCAGTAACCATCTTACCAGTAGGAGCATAGCCTCTAAAACCAAGTCTTACAAAAAGCAAAATCAACCATGCCACTATACTTTACTGAGGTCCAATCTATATTACCATTATATTGAGAAACATCAATCCCTAGTTTCATTTTATCATATATATAAACTTTCTTGTTATATGTTTTAATAATTTCATCAACTGAATTATATAAATTTATGGTAATAGTATGATAACCAGTTGTTAATAGCTTACTAGATATTGTTGTTTGAAAACCAGGAGTTTTATTAGTTTCTCTTCCACCATACGCTGTTATTATATCTAAAACATCTTCCCTATTAGTTCTTATAACATCAGTTATTTCATTATCATCATAAAAAGACTTTTACTTTACTATTAATATCTTCACTCATTACCCAGCCTCTAACAAAAACATCATTATCTTTATTTAATGAGCCACTACTAGGAAAATCAAAGAGTAATAATTCCATCATATTTTTTTATATTAAACTTTCTTGTTGCCTCAAAATTATCTCATTAAGGTGACTTGTTCGCAGTTTAATTTTTTTAATAAATGAGTCCCATCAGCTAAATTACTGGTATCAATATTTGCTTTAAATGAATTATCTATCATAGATATAAAACTTTTTATTATCAATATAAAAACTCCATTTCACTATTTAAAGCAGTAGTATTTACCTTACCTGTTATAGTCATAGATAGTTTTGATGTATCACCATCATTTGGGAGTTAAAATATCTAAATTAGTCTCATACTTTTTTAAAAGTATTTCTCTTTTAGTTTCATTAACTACTGTTCCATGACAATCTAATGCCCTTATTGTTATAGTATGTTTACCATCATATAGATTACTTAAATCAAGTTTAGTTAAAAAAACCAGGTAATTCATTTTCTTCCTTATCACCATATCCTTTAATTGCTTTTAAAACATCATCTCTTGCTTCTCTATTGAAGAGTCAACTTTCTCACCATCTACCAATATCTCTAAGTTTGTCCTTTTATCTTCACTCATCATCCAACCATTTAGATAAACAGCACTTGATACAGTTTGATTATTACTAGGAAAATCTAAATTAACAATAGTTTTTGGTTTTATTATCTTAAATTCCTTTGAAGAAGTAGCAATAACTTCATCATTTCTATTATAATATAGAGTTTTTAACACATGTATACCATATGAATATGGTGATAAATCAATAACAGTTGTAAAACCAGGATTAGTGTTAATAGTACCTCCATAACCGTTAATGCTATTAACTACATCATCTCTTGCATATCTTAAAACATCTGCTGTTACTTCTGCCCCATCAATAAAAATTTTAATTTTCCTTTTTTTGATCATCACTCATTACCCAACCTTGAACAAACAAACTGGAATATTCATTTCTATCTTGAACAGGAAAATCAACATTTAAAAAGGAAATATATTTTTTATCTTTATATTTATATTTTTCTCTCTTCTACAATTTTATCTTTATTAACTACTTTTATACTTAGCGTATGCTTACCATCCTCTACATTTTCTGTATTGACAAGTGTTGTAAAAACCCAGGATTAGTATTATTTTCTCCATAATTCTTGACTGCTGATATAACATCGCTTCTTAAATATCTTGAAACAGGAATATCTAATTTCTTATTATCCAAAAAAGACTTGTACATCAAAATCATCTAATTCACTCATTACCCAGCCTTGAATAAAAATACTATCTTTATTTGTACTATCATACTTTGGAAAATCCACATTTAATAATGTTGCTGGAGCTTTGATAATAAATTCTCTTTGCTCACTTGCTAGTAATTTATTATTAGAGTCTAATGCTTCTATTTTAAGAGAATGCTTTCCATAATCGTAATTACTAATATCTATAAAACTTTGAAAACCAGGTGTTTTATTCCTATCACCACCATAACCAGTAACAGCTGCTAAAAAACATCTTCTCTTTCATTACGATTAATTAAGGAAGTTATTGGTTTTCCATCTATACTTATAGAAATATTATTATCAGTCTCACTCATTACCCATCCTTGAACTAATAATTCATTATTGACATTACTCCTATTTCTTGGAAAATCCACATTTAATAATGTTGCTGGAGCCTTGATAGTAAATTCTCTTTGCTCACTTGCTAGTAATCTATTATTAGAATCTAATGCTTCTATTTTAAGAGAATGCTTTCCATAATCATACTTACTAATATCTATAAAAGTTTGAAAACCAGGTGTTTTATTCCTATCACCACCATAACCAGTAACAGCTGCTAAAACATCTTCTCTTTCATTACGATTAATTAAGGAAGTTATTGGTTTTCCATCTATACTTATAGAAATATTATTATCAGTCTCACTCATTACCCATCCTTGAACTAATAATTCATTATTGACATTACTACTACTTCTTGGAAAGTCAACATTTAATAATGTATTATTAAAAGCTTTAACTTTATTAATAAATACACCCATCAATAATAAGAAAAAAACAAAAAAGCAACTTTTTTTTTTTTCATTGTATCACCCCATCTAATTTATTATACCATACGTATTCACTAGTTAAGTGAAAAACATTTATTTCTAAATTATTATATTTGTTAAGTACTAGTATCAACTCTTATTGAATAAAAGTATTCTTTAATTTTGCTATTAATTTTCTTTGATATTTTTCTATTTTTAATATACGAAAATAGTGTTTTTCTAAACATTTCTATAATTATACATATACTAAAAACTATTATAGTTGCTAGTGTTATTCTAACAAATATCTGTATAAAAGTTGGACTATAATTTCCTATAAAGAAAAAAAAACTTATATAAATATCTCCGTACCAAAATATTATCATGAATCAAATAGACGCCAAATGAACAAGAAGCAACCTTATTTATAAACTTACTTTTTTAAAACTAAACGATTCAAATAAAAGAAAATATACTAAAGTTTGAATTATTATAATAGGACTATCATAGTCTGGTAAGGCTGTTAACAATCTACCAATCTCTTTTAAAATACTATGTTCCGATATCAATAATTCTTCACCATGATAATGTAGTAAGGCATTAAGAAAAACACATAAAAAGGAATACAAAAATAAAAATCAATCTTCTAGCGTTAACGGAAAATACTTTAAAAAATAATTTTTCTTAATAGGAAACTTTTTAAATATGCTCCAAAACAGTATAATAGACAAAAAGTTAACAAAGAAAAACCTTTATTATTATTAAATGCTAGTTGTCCCGTAAAGAAAGGCACTATAGAGCCTATTAAAAACAATGAAAGTAATAATCTATGAAATTGTTTCTTAGTCATATTATTAATCAAAAAATTCAAAAAGGACTACAACAACATAATAGTAAGTATATTGCCAAATACCAATATTGATTAAATAAGGTTATTGGTAATATTAATTGAACAATTTCTAAAGTTTCTATTTTAATTCCTATTAACAAGATCTGCTTCACCGAACTAAATTAGTTCTCATCATCACTTACAGTCTGTCTCACAGACCAGTATCGGATGGTCGCCACCCTATTATTTTTTTTCGCTGAATTTTATTTTAACCAGTTAAGTCCTGCATATATATTTTTTTTTAAACCTTCAAACATTATATTCACGCTTGCGTTGAAATCTCTATCATGCTTTGTATGACACATTGGACATTCGTATTTCTTATACTTAAATTCTTTAAC
>VOFC01004885.1_pt1 | contig 24618 bp, 46 predicted proteins | sample 5384161 | NCBI WGS metagenome assembly VOFC01 (sample SAMN12384722, study PRJNA508395) | human gut metagenome | isolation source: healthy gut B | host: Homo sapiens | reverse complement strand
GTCACCTACACCCCCTCCGGCAGCATCTCCCCGTGGTGAGCTACGGCACCTCGGTGGTGAGCAAGCAGTCCGTGGCCGACATGGCCAAGTCTTTTTGGAGACCGACGGCCACCGGGTCCTCAGCGGCATCAACGGGGACTACTTCGTCATGGCCACCGGCGACCCCTGGGGCTGGTGGTCACCGACGGGGTGCTCCGGTCCTCCGCCTCCTACCTCCAAGCCCTGGGCTTCCTGGAGGACGGTTCCGCCATCATCGGCACCCCCAACCTAGACCTGAAGGCCAACTTCAAGGGTATTCCCAAAATCGCGGACATCAACAAGATCCGCACCAACACAGGGTTTTACATTTTCACCGATGACTTCGCCTCCACCACCCGGAACACCCAGGCGGGGGTGGACGTGATCCTCACCCCCAACACCCCGGGAGAGGAATTGAAGATCGGCTCCACCCTCTCCTGCACCGTGGGGCAGGTCATCGAGGCCACCGGCGCCACCACCATCCCCCAGGGCAAGCTCATCCTGTCCATCTCTAACCAGAGCGGGGAATGGCTTCAGGAGGTCATCCGCTCCCTGGCCCCCGGGGACTCCGTGGACATCAGCATCACCGCCCCGGACACCCGCTGGGAGGACGTGACCTACGCCGTAGGGGCCTGTACTGATTCTGAAGGACGGGGTGGTGGACACCTCCTCTCTGACGGCGCCGCCGCCCCGCACCGCCGTGGGCACCAAGCCCAACGGCGAGGTGGTCTTCTACACCATCGACGGCCGCCAGGCCGGCCACAGCGTGGGCGCCACCATTCAAATGGTGGCCCAGCGGCTGAAAGAGCTGGGCCTGCACCAACGCCATCCTTTTAGACGGAGGCGGGTCCACCACCATGGTGTCCACTTACCCGGACTATGGCTCCTCCTCCATCATCAACAAGCCCTCGGACGGCACCCCCGGGCGGTGAGCAACGCCGTGTTCCTTCTCTCGAACCTCAGCCCCACCAACCAGCCCGGCTCCCCTATGTGACCCCCCCTAAGAGCCTCACCCTCCTCCCCAGGGGCCACCACCCAGTGCACCGTCTCCGCCATGGACACCGGCTGGTACCCCATGGATGAGCTCCCCGGGGAGATCACCTGGTCCTCCCGGAAGGGGCGGTGAGCGCCAGCGGCCTCTTCACCGCGCCCCAGACCCCGGGGGTGTACACCGTCACCGCCGAGAGCGGGGTCACCGGCTCCACCCGGATCCACGTGCTCCAGGCAGACACCCTTTACCTCACCGACGAGGCCACCGGCAAGCGTCCCTCCTCCTACTCCCTCACCCCAGGGCAGAAGGTGAACCTCTCTGCCGCCGGGTCCTACCGAACCATTGACCTCACCGGCGGGGACAGCGCCTTCCAGTGGACCGTGGAGGGGGACATCGGCACCATCACCGATGACGGTCAGTTCACCGCCGGCCCCAACTCCGCCACCGGCGCCATCCGCGTGGCCTCGGGGGACACGGCCGTCACCGTCCTGGTCACCGTAAAGGCCCCGGGGCAGTACACCCTCCTGGCTGACTTTGAGGGGGGACACCCCAGCCTGACCGCTCAGGACGCCACCCTCACCTTAAACGCGGACCCTGTGAAGTATGGAACCCAAAGTCTCCGGGTAGACTACCGGGACGGGGCCCGGCTGACCCGCACCCAGGACCTCACCCAGCGCGACCGGTACGTCTCCCTGTGGGTCTACGGCGACGGGTCGGGGAACCTCCTCTCCGCCGCCTTCGCCTACGAGGACGGCACCTCGGTGAGCCAGTCCCTGGCCACCTTGAACTTCACCGGGTGGAAGAAAGTCACCGCCGCGGTGCCCGACGGGGCAGCCACCTTCCAGGGGCTCACCCTCTCCGGAGGCGCGGCGCCCTGTGGCTGGACCAGTTGGTCCTGGCCAACGAGAGCGGGTGGGACAGCACCGCCCCCACCGTGGCCCTGTCGCTGTCCGGCACCAACGTAACCGCCCGGATCACAGACGCCTCTCAGAACGCCCTGTCCGCTGACCGGATGTCCCTCACCGTGGACGGCCAGGCGGTCCCCTTTACCTGGGATGCCGGCAGCGGCACCCTCACCGCCACCCTCTCTGGCCTTGGCCGCGCCAGCCACCAGATCACCGTCACCGCTGGGGACGCCTGCGGCAACCTGGGCCGGGACGCTGTGATGCGCTCTGGCACCTCCTCCAACCCCTTTGAGGATATGGAGGGCCACTGGGCCCCTGCCCCTACACCGGCCGGCTCAGCGAGTTGGGCATCCTCCAGGGGTAAGCAGCACCACCTTCGCCCCCGACCGGAACATCACCCGGGGACTTCGCCCTGATGACCGCCCGGTGGCTGGGCCTGAACCTGGAGGACTATGCCGGGGTGGACCTTCCCTACGCCGACGCCGACGACATCCCCAGCTGGGATTATAGCGCCATCCAGGCCCTCCACACCCTGGGCATTCTGGAGGGGAGCACCGGCGCGACGGGCAGCCCACATCCACGCCCGGTCCTCCATCACCCGGGCCCAGGCCATGACCATTCTGGGACGGGTCCTGGAGAAGGGATATCCCCAGGCCGCCCTGTCTGACTTCTCAGACGCCGCTTCCGTGCCCGCTTGGGCCAAAGAGCATGTGGCTACCTTGGTTAGCCTGGAAGTAGTGGGCGGTTCCAACGGCCAACTGCGGCCCAGCGCCCCGTCACCCGGGCGGAAGTTGCCAAGATGCTCTTTACTCTCTGGTAAAAGTTCCAATTTTTTTCAAAAAGCCCTTGCAATGGCCAAAAGATTGTGGTATGATAACTTGCAATTATGAGAGACCCCCGCCTTTTCTTATGGCAGGGTTGCCACCCGGGACAAAGGAGCCCGGGGCTTCGGCAGAGGAAAGGATTCTTATTCACTATGGCAACTACCGTTATTTCCATCATTCAGGTCTTGGTGGGCGCAGTGCTCATCATCTTTGTGCTGGGTCAGTCTGGCAAGCACTCCGGTCTTGGCATGATTTCTGGTGCCACAGACTCCTTCCTGTCTAAAAACAAGGCAAGAACTGCTGACGCTAAGCTGGCTAAGTGGACCAAATGGGTCGCGCTGGTTTTCATTGTGCTGACCTTAGTCCTGAATTTCCTGTAATTCCACGCAATCAAAATGCCCTTCCATTCCGGAGGGGCATTTTGCATATTTTTCCCATAGACAAGAGGTGTTTTCCCATGACCCGCAATGAAGCATTTTCCATGCTGGATCGAATGGCGAAAGGAATCGCAGAGATGTTCGGTTCCAACTGTGAAACCGTGATCCACGACCTGTCTGACCCCCCTACACCCGGTGCTGGCCATCTACAACGGCCATGTCTCCGGCCGGACGGTGGGCTCCACCCAGGACGTCACCGGTGTGGAGCAGGACCTCCACCTGGACTCCGACGTAGTGAACCTCCTGGCGGTCACTCCCAGCGGGCAGCAGACCAAGTCCTCCACCTTCACCATCAAAGGGGGAAGACTATCACCTAGGCTTCGGCATCAACTACGACTTTACCCCCCTGGCCTACGCCAACCGGGTGCTTGCTGGACCTGATGCACACCGAGGTGGACTTTCACAGCGCCGTGTACAACGCCCGGGACACCGGCATCAGCGAGCTCTTCGACGCCGCGTCGCTCCGGGTGGGCAAGCCCGCCCGGGAGATGAACAAAGGCGGACCGGCTGCGGGTCATCGAGTACCTGAAAAATATGGACGCCTTCTCCTATCGCCGGGCGGTGCCCCTATGTGGCAGCCACCTGGGGGTGTCCCGGTACACCATCTACAAATACCTGGACGAGGTCAACGCCAAGCAGCAGGAAAAGGAGGATGCCTGACATGCTCCATCAGTCTGCCATCGAAGGTTATTTCGCCCAGCAGGAGGACCTGCTGGTGGAGGCCGTCTCCCGCCTGGTGCGGATTGACAGTACCCTGGGCTCCGCCCAGCCCGGCCAGCCCTTTTGGTCCCGGTCCGGCGCCCGCTTTGGAGGCCTTCCTCTCCCTGGCCCAGGAATGGGGCCTTCCGGGGGAGAACCTCTCCGGCTATGTGGGCACCGTGGACCTGAACAACCAGCCGGACACCGCCCTGCACATCCTGGGCCACCTGGACATTGTAGACGCCGGGGGGGGGGACGGTTACCGCCCCCTTCCAGCCCAAGGTGGTGGACGGCCTGCTCTACGGCCGGGGGCACCGCAGACGACAAAGGCCCCATGGTGGCCGCCCTGCTGGCCATGAAGGCCGTCCGGGACCTGAAGCTCCCCTGACCAAAAACGTCCGCCTCATCGCCGGCACCGACGAGGAGACCGGTTTCCGGGACATCAAGGGTACTACGGCAGCCACCCCTATGCCCCCCCCACCCCTGTCCCTGACGCGGACTTTCCCATCATCAACCTGGAGAAAGGGCATTACCAGCCCACCTTCCAGGCTGCCTGGCCCCAGGAGACCGCCCTGCCGCGGGTGGCCGCCTTCTCCGGCGGCACCCGGCTGAACATGGTGCCCCCCAAGGCCCAGGTTACCGTCCTGGGCCTCCCCCCCACCAGGTGGAGGAGGCCTTCCAGGCCCTGGCTTTTGGAGGGGCAGTCACCTGCACCTGCACCCAGGAGGAGGCCCTCCACGTGGCCTGCGCCGGGCAGAACGCCCACGGCTCCACCCCCCGAGGGGGCACAACGCCCAGACCGCCCTGGTGGCGCTGCTGGCCGCCCTGCCCCTTGGCAGACTGCCCCTCTACCCGGGCCATCCGGGCCCTCCACGCCCTCTTCCCCCACGGGGACCACAGGGGCACCGCCCCCTGGGCATCGCCCAGGCGGACGACCTGTCCGGGCCCTTGACCCCTGGCCTTTACCATGCTCACCCTGAACGACACCGGCTGCACCGGCCGGTTTGACAGCCGCACCCCCCTCACCGCCACCCAGGCCAGCGTCCAGACCGTGGCGGAGGCCGCCCTGCGGGCTGCAGGCTTTGCCGTCCAGGGCGACATGGATCCCCCCATTACGTGCCGGAGAGCGACCCTTTCCTCCGCACCCTGGCCCAGTGTTACGAGGCCTACACCGGCCAAAAGGGCAGTGCCTGGCCATCGGCGGCGGCACCTATGTCCACGACATTCCCGGCGGGGTGGCCTTCGGGCCCAACATGCCGGGGTTCGTCTCCAACCTCCACGGGCCCGACGAAAAAGATCCGGGTGGCGGACCTGCTCACCACCGCCAAGATCTATGCCCAAGTCATGGTGGCACTGTGCCTGTGAGCCAGGCCCCTTTCTAAACGCACCGGACCCGGGCCGCCCGGGTCCCCCTTTCGGCCACAGTGGGGACAGGCTTCCCCCTGTGGCGTTTGCTTTGAGAGATCTTGCTCGGTCTCCGCCTTGAAATCTTCTCAAAGGAGATGCTTCCCGTGTCCTCCCTACAAAACCCCATGCAAGCCTTTGACGGTCTGCCCATCCGGCAGGCCGTTTTCCGCCAGATTTTTCCCGCTGTGGCCAGCCAGATGATCACCCTCATCTACAACCTGGCGGACACCTACTTTGTGGGCCTGCTCAACCAGCCCAGCCAAACTGCCGCCATTACGGTGGTCTACCCCCCTTCCTGATGCTCACCGCCATCTCCAACCCTTTGGGGTGGGCGGCGCCAGCGCCCTGGCCCGGGCTTTGGGCCACAAGGCCCCACAAGGCCCGGGAGATTGCCGCCATCTCCTTTCTGGTGGGGGGGCGGGGGCCAGCTTGTGTTCTGTGCCCTGTTCTGGGTGTTTGCCGCCCCATCCTTTCCCTGTGCGGCGCCACGGCGGACACCCTCCCCATCGCCCTGGGCTATGCCAAGTGGGCGGTGGTGATCGGCAGCCCGGCCACCATCCTGAACACCCTGCTGGCCAACCTCATCCGGGCAGAGGGAAGGCGGGGCAGGCCTCCTTCGGCGTGTCCATGGGCGGCATCGCCAACCTGGTGCTGGACCCCCTGTTCATCCTGCCCCAGTTCCTGGGCCTGGGGGCAGTGGGCGCCGGCATGGCCACCTGCCTGTCCAACGTGCTGTCGGTGGTCTACTTCCTTCTCTGTCTGGTGCGCCAGCAGAACGAGAAACGTCATCGGCCTGCACCCCGGCACCTCCGCCACAGCCGAAAGTACCTGGGGAACATCTTAGCCATCGGCTTCCCCTCTGCCCTGCAGTATGCCCTTACGGTGGTGGCGGTGGCTGCCCAGTCCCGGTTCGTCTCCCAGTACACCACCGAGGCTGTGGCCGCCCTGGGCATTGTGAAGAAGCTGGACCAGCTCCCCCTCTACTTTTCCATCGGCGTGTCCAACGGCCTGCTCCCCCTGCTGGCCTACCACTACGCCGCCGGTCAGCAGGAGAAGCGCCGGGCCGCCTTCCGCCTGGGGGCGGGGATCTCCCTGCTCTTTGCCCTGGTCTGCCTGGTGCTCTTTGAAGGGTTCGCCCCCAGCTGGCCGCCCTGTTCATCGACGACGCCACCACCATTCACTACGCCGCCGGGTTCCTGCGGCGGATGGTCATCGCCATGCCCATGATGTCCCTGTGCTACCCCTCATCATCCAGTTCCAGGCCATGGGCAAGGCCCGGGAGTCCCTGGTGTGCTCCATCCTTCGGAAAGGCGTGCTGGACATCCCCCTGCTTTCCTGATGGACACCCTGTTCCCCCTCTACGGCTGCATGTGGAGTGCGCCCATGGTGTGAACGGCATCTCCTGGTGGCCGCCACCGCCTTTTTACCGCCGCCTGCGGCGGCGGGGCGAGGCTTAATCTCTTTTCCCAAACGCAGAAACAGCGGCCCCCCGTGGGCTGCCGCTGTTTTGTTCACCGCTTCTCAGTCCCGCTCGTCAAAGCCAAAGCTGCGGATGAGGTTCAGGTTATCCGCCAGCGCTCCTTGACCTTCACCCAGGTCTCCAGGTAAACCTTGGCGCCCATGAAGCGCTCCATGTCTGCCCGGGCCATGGTGGAGATCTTCTTCAGCATGGCCCCCTGCTTGCCGATGATGATGCCCTTTGTGGGAATCCTTCTCGCAATAAATGATGGCGTGGAGGTCGATCATCCCATTCTCCCGCTCGGAGAACTTGGTGACCTCCACCGCTGTGCCGTGGGGAATCTCCTTATCCAGGCAGTAGAGGAGCTTCTCCCGCAGGATCTCCCCCATCAGATCTGCCGCTCCGGCTGGTCGGTGACCACCCCAGGGGGAAGAGGGCGGGGCCCTCCGGCAGGAAGCCCGCCAGCACCGTCAGCAGGTCCTCCAGCCCCTCTCCCCCCGCTTGGCGGAGATGGGGAGGATGGCTGCAAATTCGTGGGCCTGGCGGTAGGCATCCATCACCGCCAGCAGCTGGGGCTTGTCCACGGTGTCGATCTTGTTGATCACCAGCACCGCCGGGGGTGCATGGCCTGGATCTGGGCGATGAGCTCTGCCTCGGGTTTGCCCACATTGGGGATGGGCTCCACCAGCAGGAGGACGGCATCCACGTCGGCCACGCTCTTTTTCACCACGTCCACCATATAGTCCCCAGGCGGTTGGCCGCCTTGTGAAGGCCGGGGTGTCCAGGAAGACGAACTGATCCTCCCCGGGTGAGGACGCCGCAGATCCGGTTCCGGGGGGTCTGGGGCTTGCTTTGCTGACGATGGCCACCTTCTCCCCCACCAGGGCGTTGGTGAGGTGGACTTGCCCACGTTGGGCCGGCCGCAGAGGGTGAGCATGCCGCAGCGCTTCACCGCCACCTCCGCCGGGGCGGGGCGGCGGGCTCTAGGGGGCGTCAGGTCGGGGGTTCTCCTGGTCCCGGGTGACCCCCAGGGCTTCCAGGATGGCCTCCTCCCGGGCCCGCATTTGGGCCTTCTGAGGACCTTCGTCCAGGTGGTCATACCCCAGCAGGTGGAGGACACGGTGGACCGCCAGATAGGCCAGCTCCCGCTGGACGCTGTGACCGAACTCCTCCGCCTGGGCCTTGGCCGGTCCAGGTCAATGACCATGTCCCCAGGTAACACAGGCCGGTCTCCGGGTCGTGCTCCTCCTCCCCGGTGCCGTCTGGGGGGGTGCCAGGGGTCCAGGTTCAGCATGGGAAAAGGAGGGACGTCGGTCACACTGTCCACCTCCCGCTTTCCCCGGTTGATCTCCCGGATGCCCTCGTCGTCGGTGAGGAGCACGTCCACCCCTGCAGGGGATCCTCACCCCTCCGCCTCCAGCGCGGCGGCAATCACCCGGTCAGGGAGGGGCTTGTAGGGGTTGGTACCGGGAAACTCCCAGTCAATGTAAATGTCGTGCGTATTCATCTCAGCGTTTCGCCTTTCTTCTGTTTTCGTCGTCCTCGTAGGCCTTGATGATCCGTTGGACGATCACATGGCGGACCACATCCCCCCTGGCTCAGGCGGCAGATGGCAATGTCCTCCACCATCCCGGAGGATGCGCATGGCCTCCTTCAGGCCGGAGACCTTGTCCCCCGGCAGGTCAATCTGGGTCACGTCCCCGGTGATGACGATTTTGGACCCAAACCCCATCCGGGTGAGGAACATCTTCATCTGCTCCCGGCTGGTGTTCTGGGCCTCGTCCAGAATAATAAAGGAATCGTCCAGGGTGCGGCCGCGCATGTAGGCCAGGGGGGCCACCTCTATGTTGCCCCGCTCCAGGTACTTGTTGTAAGTCTCCGGGCCCAGCATGTCGAAGAGCGCGTCGTAGAGCGGCCTCAGGTACGGATCCACCTTGCTCTGCAGGTCGCCGGGGAGGAAGCCCAGCCGCTCCCCCCGCCTCCACCGCCGGGCGGGTGAGGATGATGCGGTTGACCTCCTTGGCGCGGAAGGCGGCCACGGCGGCGGCCACCGCCAGATAGGTCTTGCCGGTGCCGGCGGGGCCCACCCCCAGGGTGATGGTGTTGTTCCGGATGGCATCCACATACCGCTTCTGGCCCACGGTTTTTGGCCTTGACGGGTTTCCCCTTGGCGGTGACGCAGAGGACGTCGGCGGCCAGGGTCTGGATCTTGTCCTCGTTGCCGGACTTCACCAGCTGGATCAGATAGCGGACGTTTTGCTCGTGGATGGTCTCTCCCCGGGCGGGAGAGGGAGAGCAGGCCCTGGATCACCTTGGCGGCCTGGTCCACGGCCTCGTCCTCCTCCCCGCTGATTTTCAGCTGGTCGTCCCGGCTCACCACCCGGACGGCCAGTTCCTGCTCAATGATGCGAATGTTCTCGTCGAAGGAGCCAAAGATGTCAATGGCATCCTCCATCCGTTCAATGCTTACCGTTTGCTCGATCATGGATCTCCTTTCTCGCCCCTTTCGAGGCAAACCCTTCTCTGCGCTTGGCGCCCCTTCCCTTAGGGGGTTCCGGCTGCGTCCCCCTCCGGTTCCAGGGGAGGCTTCTGGACGCTGGGCTGGCAGATGCGGCGCCGCCTGCCGGCCAATCTGCTCACTGCACTGGGCCAGCAGCTTCACTTCCAGCATCCCATCCTGCTCGGTGACCTCCCAATCGGTTTTGCAGCACCTTCCCCTGGTCCATCTGCTCCTCCAAGGCGGCCAACAGTTGCGCCCGGGCAGGGCCTCCCGCCTGGTCCGGATCCACCGCCACGGATTCCAAGGTGTAGGCCCGGTAGGTCTCCTTCTCCCACACCAGGGGGAGGGTTTTGCCGGGGATGGGGGTCCAAGCTGCTTGTTCTGTTATTGTATCATAGGTTTCATAGGGAATGCCACTCTTTCCGAAAATTTTCACCCGTTTGCCCATGAGGGACAGGGTGTATCGGGTGGTGCGCTCCCCGGTATAGACCTTTTCCGTGGCCGTCAGGGGGATCTGGGCGGTGAGGGTGCGCCAGGTCCGGGCCAGCACCTTTCCCTCTGCGTGGACGATGCGGGTCCCCAAGCTCTCTGTGGACGGGGGATGGGGTCTAAGTCCATCACCCCGGAGATGAGCACATCCCCTGGCACACCGCGTCCCCTCGTGGACCTGGGCATCCCCGCCCAGGGGCTCGATGTGGGTGATAATCCCATCCGCCGCCGCCACCACGTCGGAGGGCTCCTCCGGCCGGAGGTCCGGCCCTCCTCCCGCTCCCGGACGATGACCTCCGCCCGGGTGCCGTGGAGGTTCAGGGAGAAAAAGGTGAGCTGGTCCATGGCCAGCATCATCCGGTTCTCCACCTCGCACGGGAATGGAGGGAGCATAGGTCCCCACCGACACGCCGCACAGCCGGAGCTGGCAATGATCTCCTCCGCGGAAAGGGCCTGGTTCCCAGTGACATCCACGGTGAGGATGGTGCGAGACCCCACCCCAAACAGCACCAGGCACAGCACCAGCCCCGCCAGCAGGGCATACCGCTTCCGAAACCGCCAGAGAAAAAAGGCAGCCCCCGCCGCCCTGTCACCTCTGTTTGAAACCCCGCCCCTGGGCCAGTCCCTCCAGCTGCCGGGCCTGATGGGCGGTGGTTTTGGACCACCAGGGTAAACCGGTCCTGCTGGACCATCCGCCACAACACCAGGTTCCTCTGGGCACAGAGGTTCAAAAGTCCTCCGGCTGGGCCCCTGTCACCCGAAAGGTCACCAGGCCCAGTAGCCATCCCAGCCATCGCTTCACCGCCTTCTCCCCCTTACAGCAGTTCTAGTCTGTCCACCCAGCCGGTGATCCGCATTTCCCCGGCCCGCATGGCCTTGATCTCCAGGTCCTGCCCCAGGATCCGGAGGACCCACGGCCCTCCGTTCACGTGGATCTCTTCCTTCCCATAGGCGAGGATCCCTTGTAGTTTTCCCAGGTAGAGCTCCCGGTCCCCGGTCAGAGAGACTTTGGGGGGTTCCCGCCACCCCTCCGCCGGCAGGTCCAGCAGGGCGGCGGTTTCTCCCGCCAGGTGAGTTTGCGGGGGCGTGGTTGGCTTCCTCCCTCCCGGTTTGGCACAGGCATCCCTCCTCTGGTTTGGTGGTTTATTCCTATGCACCGGGCCCGGCGGCTATGCCGGGCCCCATGTAAAGCGCCCCTGCGTCCGCAGGGACGCAGGGGCGCTGAAGAGGGGGAAGGGATTTCTTTCTAGGACTCACGCCTGCACAGACTCCACAATGGCGTCGGCCAGCTGGTCCAGTTCGGGGGCCTTCTCCTCGTGGAGGGGAGGAGGCCAGGGAGAGGCGCCTCGTTGAGCACCGTCATGTTTTTCAGCTCCTCCTCCACAAACTGCCGCATCAGGTCGCCGGATTTGCAGGCCCAGGAGCCGTTTTCAATGATGGCAAAGGTGCGGTTTTGCAGGTTGAGCGCCTTCATATCCTCCAGAAAGTTCTTCATCACCGGGTAGATCCCCAGATTGTAGGTGACGGAGGCCAGCACGATGTGGCTGTACTTGAAGGCCTCGGCAATCAGGTAGGACACATGGGTGTTGGACACGTCCCGCACCGTCACGTTGGTGACCCCGCGCTCACACAGCTTGGCGGCCAGAGCCTGGGCGGCGGCTTCCGTGTTGCCGTACATGGAGGCGTAGGCAATCAGCACACCGTTGATCCTCCGGCTCATAGCGGCTCCACTTGTCGTACTTGTCGATGAAATACCCCAGGTCCTTCCGCCACACGGGACCGTGGAGGGGGCAGATGTATCGGATCTGGTCCAGAATGCTGCCGGCCTTCTTCAGCAGCAGCTGGATGTGGGGGCCGTACTTGCCCACAATGTTGGTCAGGTACCGCCGCGCGTCGTCGATCCAATCCCGGTCGAAGTTGACCTCGTCGGCGAACAGCTTGCCGTCCAGGGCGCGGAAGGGGCCGAAGGCGTCGGCGGAGAAGAGAACGCCGTTGGTGGTGTCAAAGGACACCATGACCTCCGGCCAGTGGACCATGGGGGCCATCAGGAAGGTGAAGGTGTGGGCCCCAAAGGTAAAGGTGTCCCCCCTCCGCCACGGTAATGCAGGGGTGGCTGTCCACATCGAAGCCGAACTGACGCATCAGCAAAAAGGCCTTTTCCGTGGAGATGATCTGCACCTGGGGATAGCGCAGGAGAATCTCCTCGATGGAGGCGCCGTGGTCGGGCTCCATATGGTTGACGACCAGACAGTCCAGGGGCTTGCCGCCCAGCAGATAGGATAGGTTCTCCTGGAGCTGGCGGTAGGCGGACCAGTCCACCGTGTCAAAGAGCACGGACTGCTCATCCAGCAGCAGGTAGGCGTTGTAGGAGACCCCCTTGGGGATGGGGTGGATGTTCTCGAACAGCGTCAGGCGGTGGTCATTGGCGCCGACCCAATAGAGATTTTCGGTAACAGTTCTCACACAATGCATTCCTCAAATCCTCCTTTTGTCTCGAATGTTGCGTTCACGCTGGGATGAACTGGTCCTTGGCCTCGGCACACTCCGGGCAGACCCAGTCCTCCGGCAGCTTTTCAAACAGGGTGCCCAGGGGCGATCTCCGCGCCTCATCGCCCAGCTCGGGGATGTACTCATAGCCGCAGCCGCCGCAGACGTATCGGCTGCCGATGGGGCTCGGGCTTCGGTAGCACGGGGCGTTTCATCTTCACCATGGGCGGCGCGGGCTGCTTCTCGCCGGTGTCCAGGGCGGCGGTCAGCAGCGGCAGAATCTCTTCCACATCGCCTACGATGCCATAGTCACAGTTTTTGAAAATAGGGGCGCCTGGCGTTTTGTTGATCGCCACGATGGTCGAGGCGTCCTTGATGCCCTTCAGGTGCTTTGCACCGCGCCGGAGATTCCGTAGGCGATGTACAGGTTTCCGGTAAACTTCTGGCCGGACATTCCCACATAGCGGTCCAGGGGAACGTATTTGAGGGTCTCCGCCACGGGGCGGGACGGAGCCGATGGCCGCACCGGCGGCCTTGGCCAGGTCCTCGATGAGGGCCATGTTCTCCCGCTCCCCCGATGCCCTTGCCGGCGGAAACCACCCGCTCGGCCTGGTTGATGGGGGTGTCCATGGGGATACCCACGGAGAAGTCGTGGCCGTCCTTTTTCAGGTGCTCCACCAGGGCGGCCACCTGCTCCTGGGGGTGCCGTCCCGGAAGATGACTTCTTTGCGCACCCCGGTGACCGGTGCGGGCTTCTTGGGCCGGCTGGAGGAACCGCCCCCTCCCCAGGGGGGGCTTGCCCAGAATGTGGGAGGCGATGACCACCCGCTGGATCTCGTTGGTGCCCTCGTAGCCGGTGGTGATCTTGGCGTCCCGGTAGGCCCGTTCCACCTCCATGCCCTTCATGAAGCCGGCGCCGCCGTGGATCTGCAAGGCGTCGTTGGTGACCTCCAGGGCGATATCCGAGGCGTACATCTTTGCCATGGCGGCCTCCATCCCGTAGGGGACATGGGCCTCCTTCTGCTCGGCGGCGGAGTACACCAGGAACCGGGCGCAGCGGAGCTTGGTGGCCATGTCGGCGATCTTAAAGGAGATGGTCCCCTGCTGGAAGCCGATGGGCTTGCCGAACTGGATGCGCTCCTTGGAGTAGGCCAGGGCGCGTTCTCATAGGCCCCCTGGGCGATGCCCAGCGCCTGGGCCGCGATACCGATGCGGCCGCCGTCCAGGGTGGACATGGCGATCTTGAACCCGTCGCCCTCCTTGCCCAGCAGGTTCTCTGCCGGTACCTCTACGTTATCGAAGATCAGCTCCGCAGTGGAGGAGGAGCGGATGCCCATTTTGTCGTAGTGGTCGCCGAAGTAGAAGCCCTTCCAGCCCTTCTCCACGATGAAGGCGCTGATGCCCCGGGTGCCGATATCCGGTGGTGGTGACGGCAAAGACCACATAGGTGTCCGCCTTGGGGGCGTTGGTGATGAAGATTTTGCCGCCGTTGAGGACGTAGTGGTCGCCCTTGAGGACGGCGGTGGTCTCAGTCCGCCGGCGTCGGATCCGGCGTTGGGCTCTGTAAGGCCGAAGGCGCCGATCTTCTCGCCCCTTGGCCAGGGGCACCAGGTACTTGCGCTTCTGCTCCTCGGTGCCGTAAGGCGAAAATGGGCCAGGAGCCTAAGGAGACGTGGGCAGAGAGAATGACGCCCGCGACCCGCCGTCCACCCGGGCCAGCTCCTCCACGGCGATGGCATAGCTGAGAATGTCAAGGCCCGCGCCGCCGTATTCCCTTTGGGATAGGGGATGCCCATGAGGCCCAGCTCACCCAGCTTGCGGATGGCCTCGTCGGGAAACTCATTTTGCTGGTCCAGCATGAACGCGATGGGCTTGATTTCTTCCTCCGCAAAGGCTCGGATCTTGGCGCGCAGCTCCTCGTGCGCGGGTGTGGTTTGGAATAACATCGTGGTGACCTCCTTTGGATCTTGTCTTGGGTGGCGTATTCCTGTGGATCGCAATGTGGGTGATGCTTTGCGTTCTCTAATGTTGACTTTCTTTGTCCAGTTTTTGGGATGAAAAAATCAGGCCGGCTGGCCGGTCAAGATCTCCTGCAGGGTGTGGGACTGGAGCTCCCGGTCCAGGGTACGCTGGATGGCCGCCAACTGCCGGTGGGAGACGCAGTCCCCCTGGCGCTCCCGCCAAGGACAGGCGTAGTCCGGCTCCATGCAGGCGGCAATGGCGCCGGGCTCTCCCAGGGCCAGCGGCAGGTCGTACAGGGTGACCTGGGACAGGTCCGCAGACAACCGGCATCCCCCAGCCGCCCCCGCGTGATCTGGACCAGCCCCGCCTTGCAGAGCTTTTGATAATCTTATACGCAAAGGGCTGGGGCAGCAACTCCCCCCCTGGGCCAGTTCCCCCACCGTGTGCGCCTGACCATCCATCAGGGCCCGCAGGATTCGTAGGGCATAGTCTGTTTCCCAGTGATGATCACGGCGCTTCCTCCTGTCAGGGATCTAGGTTGGGTACACCATACCATTCTTGAGTATTTTTGTCAAGTATCCGGCGGCCTTCCCGATAAAAACCAGCAAGTCGCCCAAACGGGCCCCCTTCGTTTTGTAGGATTCCTATAAGGTTCTTGCCTGTTTCTCTGGGTTTCTCCGGCGTCTTTTCCAAAAACGTCCCTGGATCCCATGGGATCCAGGGACGCTCACTGCTGATTCTTTGCGGGGAAGCCGCCTCTGGCGCCGCCAGTTACCGGGCCAGGCCCTCTGCCCAGGTCCGGTACCGGTCCACCTTACTCTGGCAGTCGGCATGGCTGTCGCCCTTGGTCAGGATGTAGACCTTGACCTTGGGCTCGGTGCCGGAGGGGCGCACCACAATGGTGGTGCCGTCGGCCAGGTCGTAGGCCAGGACGTTGGACCCCACCAGTTCCATCTGGGTGACGGTTCCGGTGGCGGTGTCCCGGGCGGTGCCATCCTGGTAGTCCTTCTGACAGGCCACCGGGGTGCCGGCAATCTCTGCCGGGGGCGTCTGCCGGAGGGCGGCCATGATGGCCTTCATGTTGGCCATCCCTCCAATCCGGGCATCACCAGGTTCAGGGTTTGCTCCCCCATAGTAGCCGTACTTCTGATAAATGGCCTCCAGGGCATCCAGCAGGGTCATCCTGGCTGGCATACCAGGCCGTCATCTCCGTGAGCAGGAGGGAGGCGGTGACTGCGTCCTTGTCCCGGACATAGTCCCCGATCATGTATCCAATGGACTCCTCGTAGGAGAAGATCACATGCCCCTGGCCGGCGGCCTCCAACTGGTTCTTCTTTTCCGCCATGAATTTAAAGCCGGTGAAGGTGTTGTAGCTCTCCACCCCGTTGGCCTCGGCCACCACCCGGGCCAGGTCGGTGGTCACCAGGGATTTGAGGGCCACGGGACGGTCCGGCAAGGTGCCCGCCCGCTTCTTGGCCCCGATGAGGTAGTCCAGCAGGAGAACCCCCCGTCTGGTTGCCGGAGCTCTGCACATAGGCCCCGTCCTTCCCCTTCACCTGGATGGCCACCCGGTCGGCGTCGGGGTCGGACCCCAGGATCAGGTCGGCGTCCACTTCCTTGGCCAGCTTCTGGGCCAGGGGCGAAGCTCTCCGGCGTCTCGGATTGGGGGACTTCACGGTGGGGAAGGTGCCATCGATGACCATCTGCTCCGGCACGCAGTGGAGGTGCTTCACCCCCAGCTGGCCCAGGACGTAAAGGGATCTGCTGGTATCCCGTGCCGTGGAAGGGGTGTACACCATGGTGAAGGTGTCCGCCACCTGGGCCACACAGGCCTTGTCGTTGACCTGGGCCAGGACGTCTTTGCCGGAATGTTTCATCGGTCTCCTCCCCCAGGAGGGTGATCAGGCCCTGGTCCAGGGCCTGCTGGTAGTCCATGGAACGCACGCCGTCAAACACGTCCAGCTGCTCCATCTGCTGGGCGATGGCGGCGGCGTGTTGGGGGGGCTGGGCCCCGTCGGACCAATACACCTTGTAGCCATTATACTCGCGCGGGTTGTGGCTGGCGGTGACGTTGATGCCCGCAGTGCAGCGCAGTTCCCGGACCGCGAAGGACAGCTCTGGCGTGGGACGCAGGGAATCAAACAGGCGCACGTGGATGCCGTTGCCCGCCATCACCCCGGCGGCCGCCTGGGCGAATTCCTGGGGAGTGGACCCGGCAGTCGTAGCAGATGGCCACCCCTGGGCGGCGGCCTCCGGCCCCTCCGCCAGGATCACCTGGGCAAAGGCCTGGGTGGCGTGGCGGATCACATGAACATTCATCCGCCGCAGGCCCACGCCCATCACCCCACGGAGGCCGGCGGTGCCGAACTCTAAGAGGCCAAAGAACCGGTCCTCAATCTCCTGGGGCTCTTGGGCGATGGCCTCCAACTCCGCCTTTTCCGCCTGGGAAAGGGCCCCACTGCGCGGCCAGCGCTGGTATTCCTGCTGATAGGACATAGACAGTCTCCTTTCGAAGTCACAGTTACTTGTGGTACCGGGTCCCGGCGGTGATCTGGAACGCCCGGTAGAGTTGTTCCAGCAGCATTACCCGTGCCAGGTGGTGGGGAAAGGTCATGGGGGACATGGACAGGCGCAGGTGGGCCTGGTTCTTCACCGACGGGTGCAGGCCGTAGGAACCCCCAATGACAAAGGTCAGGTGGGAGGCCCCTGCCACCGTCCAGGCGTCCATCTGCTGGGCCAGGGCGGGGCTGGAGAGGAGGTCCCCCCCTCCACGCACAGGGCCACCAGTTTGCCCCCCTTGGGCAGTTTGGCCAGGATGGCCGCCCCCTCTTTCTCCAGGGCCCCGTCGATCTGGGCCTGGCTGGGGTTCTCCGGCAGGCGGACCTCCGGCAGTTCCGTCACGGTGAGTTTGCAAAAGGCGGACAGCCGCTTTTGATATTCCTCACAAGCCGCTGTAAAGTGCTTCTCCTTTAGCTTGCCCACGCACAACAGTTGGATGCTCACCACAGGGGCATCCTCCTCTCCCCAAAAAACAGGTTAGAAAAAAGGACGGCAGGTTCCCCCCACCGTCCGCCGGAAATGCCTTTGCGATCCCTCTGGGGGGATCCCAGGTGTGGCCTCAGCCCACACCGTTGCGCCATTCCTCCTCGGGGATGGCCACCTCGCGGATGTCCGCCCCAGTTTGGATAGTTTTTCTACAATATTTTCGTACCCACGCTCAATGTGGTAGACCTGGTCCACCTCTGTCACCCCTGTGGGTCGCTGCCAAGCCGGCTACAATCATGGCCGCGCCGGCCCGCAGGTCGCAGGCACACCGGGGCCCCTGTGAGGGACTCCACCCCTTCGATGACGGCCACCTTGCCGTTGACCTGGATGTTGGCCCCCATTCTCCGAAACTCGTCGGCATACCGGTAACGGTTGTCCCACACCGCTTCGGTGACTACGCTGGTCCCTTCCGCCAGGCACAGCGCGGCGGCCATCTGGGGCTGCATGTCTGTCGGGAAGCCAGGATAGGGCATGGTTTTCACATTGGTGCTGGTGAGTTTGCCTTCCCGGCGAATGATGAGGGAGTCCCCATCCTCCTCCACATCCACCCCCATCTCCACCAGCTTGGCGCTGATGCAGTCCATGTGCTTGGGAATAATATTATTAATACGCACCTCTCCCCCCGGCGGCGGCCACGGCGGCCATATAGGTGCCCGCCTCGATCTGGTCGGGGATGATGGAGTAGGAGCCGCCCCGCAGGCGCTGGACGCCCCGCACCTTGATGACGTCGGTGCCGGCGCCCATGATGTCGGCCCCCATGGAGTTGAGGAAGTTGGCAAGGTCTACGATATGGGGCTCCTTTGGCGGCGTTTTCGATGATGGTCAGCCCGTCGGCCAGCGCAGCTGGCCATGGTGGCGCCCATGTTCATGGTGGCCACAGACACCACGTCACAGGTGGGGGCGGCGGCACACTCCACCTGAATCCGGGTCCCCATGGCGGAGAAGCTCTTCAGGTGCAGGTCGATGGGACGCACACCCAGGTCACACCCGCCGGGTGGGGGCACTTCCGCCCGGCCGAAGGCCCAGCAGGGCCCCGATCAAATAGTAGGAAGCACGAATCTGGCGGGCCAGTTCGTAGGGAACATTCTGCTTATGGACATGGGAACAGTCCAACTCCACGGTGGTGGGGTTGATCATCCGCACCTTGGCGCCCAGGTCCCGAAGGATCCCCAGGATCATGGTGACATCGCTGATATTGGGGACGTTCTCAATCCGGCAGACACCGTCTACCAGAAGGGTCATGCGGGAAGAATAGCCACAGCGGCATTCTTTGCACCGCTGATCTCCACTTCACCGTGGAGGGGATGTCCACCCGGATTACATATTTCGTCAAAACGGCACCTTCTTTATCTGGTTCTTAGAAGAAGTAGAAAGCAAATGGAGAAACAGGGAAAGCGGCAAACGCCGGTTCGGTCCTCTCTCTATCCTATCCAAAGGCCGGGGCAACATGTGCCCGCCTGGACCGAAAGGCAGAAAAATTCCTCCCCACCGCTTCTGGCAGGAAATGACGCGGCAGGTCCTGGGGGACAGCCAACGGCTGTCCTTGCTGTATAAAGCAATGCCAAAAGGGGTGCTTTTAGCGCGCATTTTCCCCGGTGGTGGACGCACCACCACCTATACTTTTGAGGCTATTATAGCATCCCTCTCCCCAAATGAAAAGGTAAATTTTCATAAAACCGGCGTTTTTTACCACAATTTCACCTCTCTCCTGACATCCTACCCTTTTTCGACAAAAAAATGACCGTCTTTCGGGAGAAAGACGGTCATAACGTCAGACGGTTTCGCTCCAGACTATTCTTTGGCTAAGGGCGCCTTCGCCGGGATAAATACCCCCCCACAAGGCCGCATATCGCCGCCGGGAGCGCCCATCCAAAAGCCAAGGTCTGCCAGGGGCAGGTGGGCCAGGAAGGTCATCTCCAGGCCGGTATAGGTGCCAATCACCTCCAGCAGGCTCACGGCCAGGGCCCCCAGCGCCGCCATGCGGTGGATCCAGCGACGCCGGTGCAGGGCCTTCCCCCAGAGCCAGCACAATGAGCACCAGGGTGGGGGGATAGACCACGCTGAGGATGGGGGTGGCAATGGCAATGATCTCATTGATGCCAAAGTTGGACACCACCCCGCTGAACAGGCACAGCAGGAACACCATCACCGGGTAGGAAATCCGCCCCTTGCTCAGGCCGGTAAAGTAGGCCGAGCAGGAACTCACCAGCCCCACCGCAGTGGTCAGGCAGGCCAGAGCCACCACCACGGCAAAGAGGATGATGCCCCCTGCCCCAGCAGGCCTTGGACGATGGAGGTTACCAAATACGTCCGGTCCACGGTGATGTCGAAGAAGCGGGCGGTGGTGGCGCCCAGATAAGTCAGGCCCCAGATAGACCACCAGCAGGCCGATCCCCGCCACGACGCTGGCCCCGGCCACCACCGAGCCTGGCTCTTTTTGGGTGTTGTGGCCCTTTTTCCAGGGCGCTCTTCAGAATGATGTAACCGAAGAGCAAGGTGGCCAGCACGTCCATGGTCTGGTACCCCGCCTCAATGCCTGTGGCTGCCATTCTCCACCAGAGGGGCCTCCCCCACCGGGCCCATGGGGTGCACCACCCCTACGACAATGAGCACCAGGAGCCCTGCCAGCAGGGGCCGGGGTGAGCACTTTGCCCACAATATCCACCACGGCAGTCTCCCGCACACACAGGAGGAAGACCAACAGGAAGAACACAATGGAAAACACCACCGGACTCACCCCGGACAGCAGGGGGGCAACGGACGTCTCATAGGTGGTCGCCGCAGTCCGGGGAATGGCCAGCATGGGGCCAATGCACAGGACCACGGCACACATCAGCAACGTAGAGGGCCCCTTCCCAATGGGGGAGGTGATGCCCCCAGGCTGCCTTGACGGATGATGGCAAACATCGACAGCGCCCAGGCCGATGTCGGCGATGAAGTAACTGACAAAACCCACCCCCCACTGGGGGGCCGGACTCCAGACCTAAGTACGGGGGAAAGATCACATTCCCCGCCCCAAAAACATGGAAAACAGGGCAAAACCGATGATTAGGCTGTCCACCACGGTTTCTTCATGAAAAAAGCCTCCTGTTCCGTCACCTCCTAAGATGCGAAGGGGAGGAAAAGGAGGCGTTCGGTTCTCTCGTTACATTTTTTCGGGGGCAGTGACCCCCAGCAGGTTCAGGCCGTTGGCCAGGACGGGCGGACGCTGTCCGCCAGCTTCAGCCGGGGCGCCAGCAGGGCAGGTTCCTCCCCCCCTGATCCGGCAGGCGCCGTAGAAACGGTGGAAATCCTGCCAGGTCCGTCAGGTACCGGTTGATCCGGGAGGGATCGTAGTCCCGGGCGGCGGTATGGATCTCCTCCGGGAACTGGGCCAGGGTGCGGACGAGGGCGGTCTCCTCCTCCGCAGTGAGCACTTCCCCTTGGACTTGGTCGGCCGCCGGCACGGGTAGCCCTCCTGGGCCAGGCGGGCCACCAGGGTGCAGATCCGGGCGTGGGCATATTGGACATAGTAGACCGGGGTTCTCACTGTCCTCCCGGACGGCCAGGTCCAGGTCAAAGTCCACCGGGCTGGTGGCGGCACGGGAGTTGAAGAAGTACCGGGCCGCGTCCACGCTCACCTCGTCCAGCAGGTCGTGGAGGGCAATGGTCTTGCCGGAGCGCTTGGACATCCGCACCGGCTGGCCGTCCTGCAAAGAGGTTCACCAGCTGCATCAGCACCACCACCAACCGGTGGGAGCCATCCAGCCCCAGCCCATCCAGGGCGGCCTGGAGCCGGGCCACGTGGCCGTGGTGGTCAGCCCCCACACGTTGATGCACAGGTCAAAGCCCCGGATCTCCAGTTTGTTGCGGTGGTAGGCAATGTCGGCAGCAAAATAGGTGTAGAAGCCATTGGCCCGGCGGAGTACGTCGTCCTTCAAATCCAGCTTGTCTACCTGCTCCTGGCTCTTCCCCTCGGCCAGGTATTTCTGGCGCAGGAGCTGGGCGGTTTTTTAGCCACAGGGCCCCGTCCTTCTCATAAGTCCAGCCCTTCTGGGTGAGCAGCTCCACGGTTTCCGCCACAAAACCGGACTGGTGGAGGGTGGACTCGAAGAACCATGCGTCGTACTGGATGCCGTACCGGCGCAGGTCCTCCTTCATCTTGGGGACGTTCCGGGCCAGGCCAAACGCCGCCAAGTCGGCCAGCCGCTTCTCCTCCGGGACATCCCGGTAGCTGTCTCCGTGCTCTTGGTGGAAGGCCCGGGCCAGTTCCTTGATATCCTCCCCGTGGTAGCCGTCCTCCGGGAAGGGGACATTCTCCTCCCCCAGAAGGATCTGCAGGTACCGGGCCTGGAGGAGAGGGCAAACTTGTCGATCTGATTGCCGGCGTCGTTGACATAGAACTCTTTCCAGGTGTCATACCCATCCCGGCGCAGGACGTTGGCCAAAGGTGTCCCCCAGCACGCCGCCCCGGGCGTTGCCCATGTGCATGGGGCCGGTGGGGTTGGCGGAGACGAACTCCACCATGACCCGCTTCCCCTGCCCCTCCTGGCTCTGGCCGTAAAGGGCGCCCTCCCGGACTCAATGGCCGAGAGCACCTGGCCATACCACCGGTGGCCCAGGCGGAAGTTGAGGAACCCGGGGCCGGCAATCTCCACCGAGGCAAAGGGGGTGTCCCCCAGGTCCATGTGGTCCACCAGCGCCTGGGCGATGGCCCGGGGGGCCATCTTCATGGCCTTGGCCCCCGCCATGGCAAAGGAGGCGGCATAGTCCCCGTTCTTGGGGTCCTTGGGGGATCTCCACCGTGCCCTTCACGGCGACCCGCCGGGGAGGGCGCCGGCCGCGGGCGGCCTTCTCATAGGCCTGGGCGATCACCCGGCTCACCTGCTCCTTTGCGTATTGAATCATATTTGCCATATCGTTCTATCCTCTTCTTTCCCTTCTCCCCGCTCACTGTCCTGGGGCCGGCGGGACCAGCTGAGGTTCCGTCACCCGATCTCGAAGGCGTTCTCCCCTATGGGCTGGCTGTCCACTTCCAAGGCGTAACGGATGGAGAGGTTTCCCCATCCTCCCCAAAATCTGCCTTGGCCCGGTGGGTGTTTACCCCCAACATGAGGCCGCCATGGGCGTTTCTGTACAGAGAGAAGTGTTTTTGTCCTTCCTGAAAAATCATCTCAGAGTTCAACGTCCCTCTCGGTGAAGGGTGATCCGCTCCGGGTGATGTGAAAAGTGGTAGTGGTGCCCTCCAGGCCGGTGAGCTCGCCTCCAGGTAGGTCAGGAGAGCTCCCATCCTCCTGACGCAGGATCCCCTGTCACCAGTTCCATCACGTCTTCCTGCCCCTCTTCCAGGGTCTGGACCCCACGGATGGATATAATCACAGGTTTTTCCATGGATACACAGCACGTTCCTTTTTTTTCGATGTTGTTTGCGCAAGGCAAGTTATTATACCCGATTCCCAGCTGGTTGTAAAGTCTCCCCAGCCCCTTCCCAGGGCCCTCCTGCCGAGAAAAACCCCAGCCGGAGGGGCAGATTTCGTGGAGATTTGCCCTTTCCGCCTTTTGACAATCGTCCCAGGGAACACTATAATATGGTTCTAATGGAGGCGGCGGCCCTGCCGCCTCCCTGCGGCGGTCGCCGCGCCTTCCGCCCAGTGGGTCTTCCCCCTGCCCGGATGGACCACCTGCCGGAGGCACCCATTCCCCCGGCATCGCTTAGAATAGAAAAAGACCCATGGTTTCATTGCACAGCGAGGGAGGTCAAGGTATGCAGCTGGAACTGAGCAAAAGGAATTCCGGCGTCTGCTGGATATGGCGTATATCGGCAACTGGATCTCAACTCCACCCGGGAGGACCGGTTCAGGACTATGACCACGTGGAGAGCCTGCTCTTTGAGAAAGCCCGGCAGGAGGGGCATGGGGATTCTGGCGGAGACCTACCGCGGCCAGACCATCCCCTCCCGGGCCTTTGTCGAGGGCGGCATTCACGAGGCCATCATGGAGTATGAGAACAACGTCTTTTTTGAGATCCTGGCCGAGGACCTGGCCCGCCGGGACATGGACGACGTGCCCATTGACGAGAGCAATTACGCAGAACTGGCCCACCGGATCGAGGGCCTATATCAACGAATTCGAGGAAAACGGCACCGACAATATCCTGGTGGACATTGACACCACCATCTGACCCAGGCCCGTTGGCCTGCCCCACCGGTTCAGAGGAACGCCCGCTTGGCACAGCCAGGCGGGCGTTTTGCGTGGTTTGCCGCCGGCAGAGGGGGGCGCGATGCGGTCTGCGTACCCCTGCGGGTGGGCAGCTCGAAGCCACCCTAGGGGCGCGCGGCCCGGGGGCCCCGCCGACTCCGGCAGGGGGGCCCGACTTTCTTTGAAGAAAGTCGGGGAAAGAACACCAGGGGCAAGCCCCTGGACCCCATCTTTTATAGCCGCTCGTTCCCACTCGCTGATTTTTTGGGATTGTTGTCTTTGGTACGGTGGTGTGGCTATTTCCTCTGGTACACTAAACCTGATTTGGGACGCATTTTTCGAAAAAATATACTGAAAAAGAATTTTTTTGAAAGAAAGTCCCCAAATCAGGGCACGTACATGGGCACCGTACCAGCCCCACTACCGTCCCACTGCGCCCCACCACGCCAAAACGAGCGAGTGACAACGAGCGGGCCCTAAAATCAGGGGGTCCAGGGGCAAAGCCCCGGCGCTCTTTTCCTCCGGCTTTCTCCGGAGAAAGCCGGGCTCCCGCCCGGAGTCGGGCGGGAAACCACGTCGCAGGGTCCACCTGCGCCGGTCCCCCGGTACCGCCTACCGATCCCCCCATCACCGATGATAGGGATCCCGCATCCAAGCATGCACCAGGGTTGGCCCCCTTCCCCGGTTGGTAGCAGGGGTAGCCCTTTTGGGGCGTGCAGGCCCTGTCTGGGATCTCCTCCTTGGCCTCCGGGTCCCGTTCGATGGCGCAGGCGGTGCCCCCGGACAGGGCGCAGGTGAGGTACCGGGGACATTGGAACCGATAGCAGACTTGGGGGTTTCATGGGGATACCTCCTTTAGGCTTTCAGCCGCTCCGCCAGGGTGGGGGTCGGGGGTCCACATAGGCGGTCTGGTAGGTGGTGTAGACCACCATTCCCGGCCGGGCTCCGGCGGGTTTTTTCACATATTTCACGGGGGTGTAGTCCACCGGGACCTTCTTCCCCTCCCGCCCCTGGGAGAACCAGGCGGCCAGGCAGGCGGCCTCGTGGAGGCTCTGGTCGTCGGGCCAGCGCCCCCTCGGCCCAGAGGATCACATGGGCCCCGTGGATCTTTTGGGTGTGCGGCCAGTAGTCGTACTTTCCCGCCAGCTTGGTGGTCAGGCGGTCGTTTTGCAGGTTATTACGGCCCACGGAGATCCGCAGCCCGGCAGAGGAGCGGAAC
>VOFC01004772.1_pt1 | contig 24631 bp, 48 predicted proteins | sample 5384161 | NCBI WGS metagenome assembly VOFC01 (sample SAMN12384722, study PRJNA508395) | human gut metagenome | isolation source: healthy gut B | host: Homo sapiens | reverse complement strand
CAAAATCCGCAAGCCAGAAAAAAGCGAGAACCAATTTGCTGACCAAGCAGAAGTTTTCGTTTGATTCCAATGAAAACCTGTCCAACTGTGAGAGCCGGGATGCATCAAAGTGGTTTTTATCGTAAGGAGATTCTGCCGGTAGTTTCCGCCAAAACTGCCAGAAACCGTATGTATCCAAAGATGGAGACAGCTCCATCTATGAGGCACTGGTTGTTATGAGGCCAGGATTTCAAAAAAGCGGGCTGACCGCTTATCGACGGACATGGTAACTTTGGTTCCATCGAAGGAGATTGCGCTGCTGCCATGCGATATACGGAGGCGAGACTTCAGAAGGTCAGTGAAGATGTGCTGCTGGCGGATCTGGACAAAAATATCGTGGATTTTGTTCCGAACTTTGATGAGACAGAGAAAGAACCTGGTGTTCTTCCGGCAAGGATTCCCCATCTGCTGATCAACGGCGCAGAGGGTATTGCTGTTGGTATGTCTACCAGCATCCTGCCGCACAATTTAGGTGAGACCATTGATGCCATGAAGGCTTACATGAAAAAATCCGCAGATGACGGTAGAAGAGCTCTTGCAGATCATGCCGGGACCGGATTTCCCACTGGTGGAATTGTGGTCAACAAAGATGAACTGACCGAGATCTACCGCACCGGCGCAGGTAAGATCAAGATCCGTGGCCGTGTGGAAGTGGAAAAATTAAAGGGGTGGCAAGGAGCAGCTGGTCATTACAGAGATTCCATATACCATGATCGGCGCTAATATTGAAAATTCCTCAATGATATCGGCGGACTGGTGGAGTTCCTAAGACGACTACAGACATCGTGGATATTTCCAACCAATCTTCCAAGGAAGGTATCCGCATTGTACTGGAACTGAAAAAGGGTGCGGACACGGAGCAGCTCACGAACATGCTCTATAAGAAAACCAGGCTGGAAGATACCTTTGGTGTAAATATGCTGGCAGTGGCGGATGGAAGACCGGAGACTCTGGGGCTGACCCGGATCTTTGACCATGTGATCGACTTTCAGTTTGAATTGAATACCAGAAAATATAAGACACTTCTGAATAAAGAGCTGGATAAAAAGAGATTCAGGAAGGTCTCATCAAAGCCTGTGATGATCGACCTGATCATCGAAGTGCTGCGTGGAAGCCGGGATCTGAAGATGGCAAAAAAGCCTGCCTCATGAGTGGTGTTACAGAAGGAATTACATTTAAGTCCGAGAAGTCAAAAGCACAGGCGGCGAAGCTTCGTTTCACAGAGCGCCAGGCAACGGCAATTCTGGAGATGCGTCTCTACAAATTGATCGGCCTGGAGATTGAAGCTCTTATGAAAGAACATGATACCACCATGAAAACATTGCCCGTTATTCGGAAATCCTCAACAACTATGACGAGATGCTGAAGGTTATCATAGCGGATCTTGAGCGTTACAAGAAGCGCTTATGCACAACCGAGAAAGACATCCGTGGAAAATGCAGAGGCAGCAGTTTTCGTGGAGAAGAAGATGGAAGAGATGCCGGTGAAATTCTGATGGATCGATTTGGTTACTGCCGTACCATGGATGTGGCGACCTATGAGAGAAATAAAGAGGCGGCTGATGCGGAGAGCCGTTATGTGCTGACCTGCCGTAATACCGACCGGCTTTGCATTTTTCACAGAGAAAGGCAAGCTTCATACGGCTAAGATTGCAGACCTGCCATATGGAAAATTCCGTGATAAGGCATTTCCAATCGATAATTTCAGCAATTTTGACAGTTCCCAGGAGCGCATAATCTGCATTTGCAGTATGGAAGAACTGCTTATGGGAACCATGCTGTTCGTGACCAAATATGGTATGACAAAGGTGGTCAGCGGTTACGAGTATGATGTGCGCACAAGAACCAGTGCGGCAACCAAATTGAACGAAGATGACGAGGTGTTGTATGCAGGTCTGGTCGGGGATAATACGCAGATCGTACTTCAGTCCGCAGAAGGTATCTTCCTGAAATTTGCTATTGAGGAGATCCCGGAGAAGAAAGAAGGCAGCGATTGGTGTGCGTGCCATGAAGCTGTCAGTCAAAGATAGTCTGGAACAGGTCTATGTGATGACAGATGGTGAAGATAAGATCATCACTTATAAAGAAAAAGAAGTATCTTTTACAGAAGCTGAAAAATGGAACCAGAGATCAGAAAGGAAACGAAAATACGGGTATGAGTGGAAAATACAGCAATATCAAAGTAGTATCTTTTTGACATGGATGGAACCATCTCAATACAGGAGGCAGATCTGGGAGGCAGCTGCCAGACGGCACTGAAATTGGCAGGACTGCCGCCCATGCCGCCAGTTCGTTTTGCTAACTATATCGGAAATGGTGTAAAAGGGGATCTACAGGGAACTTTGTCCGGATGCGACTCAGGGAAAAACTGGAAGAAGCAGTGCGTTATCAGCTGGAGTGGTATCCAAAGCACTGTACGGAACAGACCTGTTTTTATCCGGGAATGTGGAGACTCTGCAGTGGATGGCTGCCAAAGGAATCCGGCTGGTAATTGTGACCAATAAAAGTGGAAACGACTGCAAAGAAGCTGGCAAACCATTTCTGCAGTGACCTTCCTTTGAAGAAGTCTGGGGAAATGATCATGATCGCCCCTGAAACCGGATCCTATAGCCGGAAAAACTGCTGTGTGAGACTCTGGGTGTTACCCCGGATCAGGTCATGCATGTAGGTGACGGCGAGACTGATATGCAGTTTGCAAAAAATGCCGGATTCATGGGTGTCGGTGTGTCATGGGGATATAGAAGCACTGATGTTTTGTGGGAAAGCGGTGCAGATGTGATGATCGATGAGCCGTGGCAGTTATGTGAGCTGCTGGATAGATAATAGATTACATAAGGTAGATATAAGGGGTGAAAAGCATGAAGGTCTAGGCTTTTTGCCCTTTTTTATCAAGATTCTGAAAAAAATGATAATAAAGTGAAACTTTCCGCAAAAACCTTAAGGTCTAATAGGTAAAAGAAAGCAGAGAGGAGGAATAATATGAGGGCATCAGACAAAGAGGCGCTGATTCATGAGTGCCTGGCAGAATTATGAAAAATATTATAGAATGGCTTACAGCTATGTATTCTGTGAGCAGGATGCGATGGATATCGTACAGGAGGCGGCATATCGGGCAATCTTAAAAAAGTGATCTTTGAAACAGCCGGAATACGCAGATACCTGGATCTGCCGGATTGTGATCCATGAGGCACTGCGGTTCCTGAAGAAAAACAAACAGACAGCTTCGGTGGAAGAGGTACCAGAGCAGGGACAGGAAGATAAGATTGAGGATGTGGATCTTCAGCGGGCGCTGGATAAGCTGGATGAAAAGGAACGAAGCATCGTAGTGCTTCGGTATTTTGAAGAAGAGAAGATCGGAGACCATCGGACAGATCATGAATCTGAATGTTAGTACGGTAAAGACAAGCTGTACCGGGCAATGGATAAGTTAAAGAAATATATGGAAGCAGGAGGGGTGAATTATGGAAAGACTGGAAAAAGGAGTATGACAATATTAAAGTGCCGGAAGAGATGAGAGAAAACTGGACAGTCTATTAACAGAGCAAAAAAGAAAAGAAACGTATGAAAAAAATAACGTTAGTATAAAACATTTGGAAGCATGGCAGCAGTACTCTGCCATCGTGTTGATTCTTCCGAATACCAGCCAGAAGCTGCAGCGCGGCAGCCATGCAGCAGATCCCATTACTTGGAATCTGTTCAAAGTGGTGACGTCCGCGAGTATCAGGTGGATGAGGAGCGCAACAGTGCGAATGTAAAAGTGCCGCAGGTAGAAGTAGCTGCTACGGATGAGAATGCAGACAGTGACACCGTTGAGCAGGCAAAAGTATCCGCAGATGCCATTAATTTTGATATCAACGAAGAGACAATAAGCTGGATCGAAGAGTTCAAAAGAGCATGAAAATGAAGAAGGTTATCAGAACACTTCTACATTGACAGCAACGTGAAGCTGACACCGACGATCTTTTCTCCCCTGGAACTGATCCTCTATCAGGAGCAGGCAGTGGTTATGAACAGCACAAGCATTATACCGTTGATAAAAAAGACCGGAAAAAGAACTGTCGCTGAAAGATCTGTGCGAGATGACTATATTGATACCATCAGCGAAGAAATTAAGACGCAGATGAGAGAACAGATGGCAGCCGATGAAACTGTACAGTACTGGCTGGATGATCCAGAGGTAGAAGAGTGGAATTTTGACAAGATCGCAGAAGACCAGGATTTCTACGTCAATGAAGACGGACACATTGTAGTCTGCTTCAATGAATACGATGTCGCCCCGGATCTATGGGCTGTGTAGAATTCACCCTGAACGAGACTGTAAATGTGAAGTAGGACACATATAATAAAATGTTCGTTCAGAAACATTTAAGATTTTTTTTAGAAGATTTTCTTCCTGTCTTGTAGTAAAATGAAAGAAAAACGCGTTTATATAGATGTAGATGCATTTACAGGAGGATAAGACATGGTTCTGTTTCTGCACTTCTGGACACGCAGGAAGAACAGGAAAAGTTCAGGGAGATATACGAGAACTACCGGCATTTTTTATGTGGCATTGCCCAGCAGAAACTTAAGGATACCCATCTGGCGGAGGATGCAGTGCAGGAAGCTTTTCTGGCACTGACCAGGCATCTGGATAAAGTGGAGGATGCACACAGCCCCAGAACGAAGAAATTTCTTGCCACAATTGTCAGAAGCAAGGCGATCGATCTCATACGAAGAACAATCCACAGGAGGAATTGACGGATGAGCTGCCGGAAGGTAAGGCAGGAAGAGATATTCTGGATCAGCTTCTGGTGAAGGAGAATTATAACAGGCTGATCAGTTGTGTGCTGGAGCTTGACGACAGCTACCAGGGTGGTGTTCGGAGTACAAATATCTGTATCGGATGAGTGACGAGGAGATCGCGGATATTCTGGGAATCTCTGCAAAGAATGTGAATGTACGGTATTTTCGTGCCAGAAAAAAAACTGCAGGAAATGATCCGAAAGGAGAAAAAAGCATTGAAGAGGCTTAGAAACGGTGCCCGGACTGAAGGGGAAGAATTATTGACCCGGGTACTGGACGAGTGCCTGGAAGAAGATTTAAGTTTGTTCCTCATGAACGGGAGATTGCAGGGAAAGCATCGGTTTTCACCGGGGTTTGAGGAACAGATGGAAGCTATGATGACAGAAGCAGAACAAAAGATGCAGGAAAAGGAATTAAAGAAGCATTTCCATTTCCAATGGGGACAACTGGCGGCATGTGTTGCAGTGTTTTGTGTATGTGGAGCATTGGCAGGAACTGTGTATCTGCAGCACAGCGGAGGCAAAGGGACCGCGGATACCACGGCAATGATGACAGCAGAAAGTGCAGACGTTGCAGAAGAGAGTGCAGAACTTGAAGTGGCGGAAGATGCTATGGAGGATGCGGCAGATACTGGTGCGGCAGATGGCCTGGAAGCAGAGAAGACAGCAGATGTGGATACTTCAAAGGGCAAGACATATTGTAAGGGCAGACCATTTTATCTGGCAGAGATCCAGGATATGCCGGAGGCACTGGAAAATGTAAACACTCTGGTGAACTGCCCGGTACTGGATGAAGAGAATCCGACGTTGACACTGACCATCGCCAATACGGGAGAGACGTCAACATCTTATCAGATGCCGCCAATTCTGGAAGTGTGGCTGGATGATGGCTGGTATGTGATCCCGACAACCAGTACCGAGAGCAAAGAGCCGACCTGACACGTCTGGAGGAGAAGATGGCCATGGATGAAGCCATTGATCTGACGCAGGTATCAGATCGACTATGATGCACAGCGGTATCGGATGGTTGTTCGGATCCGGAGAGCATATGCTCAGTGCTGAATTTACCTTTGAAGAAGTATTTTCAGAGCAGATGGAGAGACCCTGGAGGAGATGCGAAAGGAAAGGGAGAGTAAATGAAAAAAAAAGTATTGGCTTGTGTATTATCAGGAATACTGGCAGTGTCGATTTTTTGGCTGCGGAAGCAAGTCTATGATGGCCACAGAAAGTGCAGTGGCGGACAGCGCAGCTTATGATGATACGGCATAGGACAGTGGCTATGACACAACGGAAGAGGCATCTGCGGAGGAAGCTGGAAGCGGTGCTGTGACTTCAGAAAATGGAATCGAAGAGGTGCAGGAAACTGATCGAAAAAGCTGATACGGAATGTGAATCTAAGTCTTCAGACGAAAGAATTTGACACCGTCCTTGATAACATGAGTCAGAAGATAAAAAGATCTGGGCGGATATATTCAGGATTCTTCTGTGGGGCAGCAGTTCGACTATTCCAGCAGTCGTTCCGCAAGCTACACACTTCGCATTCCGTCTGACAAGCTGGATGAATTTATCGATGTGGTGGAGACGCTGGGAAATGTGACCTATAAAAATGAAAGTGTGGATGATGTGACTCTTCGTTATGTGGATGTGGATAGTCATAAGAAAGCACTGGAGACAGAACAGGAGAGGCTGCTGGCACTGCTGGAGAAGGCAGAAAATGTGGAAGATATCATTACCATTGAAAATCGCCTGTCAGATGTCCGCTATGAACTGGAAAATTACGAAATCCAGATCCGGTTATTAGACAATCAGATCGATTACAGTACTGTCTATGTGGATATTTCAGAAGTGTCCCGAGTGACTGACACCGGTAAACAGGGATTTTTGAGGAAGTGGCTTCCAGATTCAGCGACAGCGTCTATGTAGTACTCATGGGACTGCGTGGATTTGCAATAGGTATCTTAGGCTCCCTTCCAATCCTGGTGGTCTGGGGTGTGATCCTTGCAGTGGTTGTGATCCTGCTTCGGAAATTTGTGTTTAAGAAAAGTAAGAAAAATAAAAAAGAACACAGACCAGACGAGCGAAAACCAGCAATAAGCATTGATATAACAGGCTTTCGGGTCATAGAGGCCCGGAAGCTCTTTTTTTTGTTGCCAACTGCACCGCCAGATGCTATAATACATATAATTGGGTTAAATATCGACTACCGAAAAAAAGAAGATAAAAGAGGACATTGCACATGGATGTTAGACCGGGAGAAACCGGAACGCCTGGTGTCACGAGGCTTCAAAGGGATCTGAATTTTGCCGCTGCAGTACCGGAAAATCGGGATTGCAGTCTGTTGTTGTATAAAAAAAGGCTCTGCCAAGATTGAGCAGGAGATTCCGTTTACAGAAGAGATGCGGTTTGGAGATGTCTGTGCAGTTCGCATCAGTCAGTTTCCAGCAGATACATATGAATATAATTACCAGATCGACGGAAAAGTTGTACAGGATCCTTATGCAGTGCAGCTTACAGGAAGAGAGCACTGGGGAGAAAGACCAGAGGAAGGCAAAGAGGTAAGGTGTGTGCCGGAGACGGGACATTTTTCCTGGAAAGGTGACCGACCGCTGAAGCTTTTATGAAGAGTGTATACTGTACACGACGCATGTGAGAGGGTTCACCATGGATCCGTCGGCGAAGGTTCGACACCCAGGAACCTTTGCAGGCATTCGGGAGAAGATTCCCTATTTAAAAGAATGGGAATCACGCAGCTGGAGCTGATGCCAGTCTATGAGTTTTTTGAATGGTCAGTAGGACCGCCTCAGAAGAAGCATCAGCCGGTGCCGAAGGGATATTTTGATAAAATCAATTACTGGGGATATACACAGGCACAGTATTTTTGCACCAAAGACTGCATACAGTGCGTCTGGCAATCCGGTGCAGGAGTTAAAAGAGCTGGTACGGGCACTCCATAAGAATGGAATCGAGCTGATCCTGGAGTTTTATTTTGCAGAGAGAACCAGCCCCAATCTGATCATGGACTGCATCCATTATTGGGTCAAAGAATATCACATAGATGGCGTACATGTGAATTGTGCGGTGGCTCCACTTCGGGCACTGGCGTTGGATCCGTGTTGTCAGAACCAAGATCATGAGTGAATATTTCCCATTGGATCAGATCTTTGCGGAAAGGAAGTACCGGTGTATCGTCGACTGGCAGCATACAATGATGATTTTCTGATCAAAGCCCGCCGGTTTCTGCGGGAGATGAAAAATATGACCGGACAGATTGCGGAGAGTATCCGGAGGAACCCGGCTACCTGTACCACGATCAATTATCTGGCTTCCCACAATGGATTTACATTAAATGATGCGGTTTCCTATTCGTCCAAGCATAACGAGGATAATGGAGAAGATAACAGGGACGGAAGCAATTATAATTATGGTTGTAATTATGGCGTGGAAGGTCCGACCACATCCAAGGCAGAATCCAGAAGCTTAGATCCAGACAGCTTCGCAATGCGTTTTTGCTGTTGCTGTTGTCGCAGGGTGTTCCCGGCCATCTATGGCGGAGACGAGATGGGTAATTCTCAGCAGGGCAACAATAATGTTTATTGTCAGGACAATCCGCTGTCCTGGATACAATGGGGAAAGTCGTCTGTTAACAGAAAGCTGCAGCAGTTCGTGCGTGAGACAATCTCATTTCGAAAAGCACATCCGGCTTTTGGGCAGGCATCTGAGTATCAGATGAGAGATCTGAAGTCTCACGGAATTCCGGATCTGTCTTACCATGGAAAGAAAGCATGGTACGGGGACTTTGAGAATGAGAGCCGTCAGATCGGTTCTCTATGCGGGAGCTTACACCGGAGAGGACACTTTATATATTATATATAATATGGATGCGATCGTGCATGAGCTGGCACTGCCAACACTGCCGGGCAAAAGAGCAATGGTATCTTCTGGCTGATACGGGGCGGGAAGATGTGTTCTCAAAGGAACGGGAGAAGCCGCTTCCACGAAAGCAGAAGATGATCCTGGTGGAACCTCACACAATCTTGATACTGGAAGGCGCAAAATATGAGACTGATTAATATATGGCAACATTTTCACACGATTACGGAGCATAAGATCATGGTGGCGAAGCATTGCTTCAAGGTCGGCATGTACTGGCAGGACTGACCCATGATCTGTCCAAATATTCCCCGTCAGAGTTCTGGCAGGGATGTAAGGTATTATCAGGGATATCGCAGTCCTAATAATGCAGGAACGTGAGGACAAAGGGTATTCGGCAGCGTGGCTTCATCATAAGGGACGCAACAAGCACCACTATGAGTACTGGATCGATTACAGTCTGGGACCGGTCAAAGGAATGGCAGGCATGAAGATGCCGTTGAAATATGTCAATGAGATGATCATGGACCGGATCGCAGCATCCAAGATCTATGAAGGAAAAAAGTTATACGCAGCATTCGCCGCTGGAATATTATGAAAAGGGTAAGAGATTCTTATATGATCCACCCGGAGACGCGGGCACTTCTGGAGTATATGCTTCATATGCTTGACGAAAAGGGCGAGGAATTTACCTTTGCCTATATGAGGAAATATATGGTAGGTCGGAAAAATTATCCGAAAGAAAAATAGAGCTTACCAAATGGAAAAAATAACATTCGAGGAAATATTATGAAATACGCATATCAAGTTATGATTATCGGTGGAATCTCTCTGGCTGGAGAGCTTCTGAATTATCTGTTGCCGCTGCCGGTTCCGGCCAGCGTATACGGCATGTTACTGTTGTTGATTTGTCTTTGTACCAAGGTCATTAAGCTGGATCAGATCCAGGAGACCGCAGATTTTATGCTGGTAGCTATGCCGCTGGTATTTGTGGGGCCTGGGTTGCCTTGATGGAATCTTTTGGACTTATGAAAGATTCTCTGCTTGGAATCCTTATAATCTCTGTACTGTCCACCATGGTTTTTGTTATGGTTCTGACAGGATTGATCGCGCAGATACTGGTGCGCAGAAGAGAAGATAAGGAGGATGAATTCCATGGATAGTCTGATGCAGAACTCTGCTTACTTTGGATTTTTTATTACCCTGATGGGCTACTGGTGCGCCGTACAGGTTGGAAAAAGGATGAAAGTACACTTTGTAATCCGCTGTTATTATCCATTATTTTTATTATTGCATTTTTGAAGCTGACCAATATCAGCTATGATTCTTATGACAATGGTGCGAAATATATTAATTATTTCCTGACACCATCCACAGTCTGCCTGGCAGTGCCATTGTATCGCCAGTTAAAGCTTCTGAAAGAATATGCAGGAGCTATCGTGCTCAGCATTCTGTCAGGAACAGCGGCATGCGCGATCATGATCTTCGGACTGTCCAAATTCTTTGCGCTGGAGATGAGCATTTATGCCTCTTTAGTACCGAGTCCATCACCACTGCCATTGCACTGGGCATGACTGAAGAAATGGGCGGCGTGGCTGCTGTGACGGTTATGTCTGTGTTCTTGACAGGAATTCTGGGAGCTGTCATCGCAGGAACAGTATTTAAGCTGTTCCATATTGAGGATCCGGTGGCTCAGGGTCTGGCCATGGGAACAGCATCCCACGCTATCGGAACCAGTAAGGCTCTGGAGATGGGAGAAATCCAGGCAGCGATGAGCAGTCTTGCCATTGCAGTAACCGGTATTTTTTTACCGTTATCATCGGACCGATCATTGCAGGTCTGTATTAGAAAACAGTAAATAATAGTTGTTTCAGCCGAAGGAGGGAACGCCATGACGATCAGGGAAAGCACAGAACAGTGGGAAGATCAGTTTTAAGTCCTTATGCTGCCCATAGCAGAGATTCCAGAGGCCGTGAGGTGGAGGAGACACCCTGCGACATCCGGCCGGTTTACCAAAGAGACCGGGATCGGATCCTGCATTGTAAAGCCTTTCGGAGACTGAAGCACAAGACACAGGTATTTCTTACTCCACAGGGGGACCATTACCGCACCAGACTGACCCATACGCTGGAAGTGGCGCAGACAGCGAGAACCATTGCCAGGGCACTCAGACTCAATGAAGATCTGACCGAAGCCATTGCACTGGGACATGATCTTGGACACACACCTTTTGGTCATGCCGGAGAAAGGCACTCAATGAGGTGTTCAGTGAAGGATTCCGACACCATGAACAAAGTGTACGGATCGTGGAGAAGCTGGAAAAAGGAAGGCCGGGGGGCTGAACCTGACCTGGGAAGTAAGAAACGGAATCCTCAACCATCAGATGACCGGTCAGCCGGACACTCTGGAAGGCTGGGTGGTTCGTTATTCTGACAAAAAATCGCGTATATTCACCATGATGTGGATGATGCGATCCGGGGAGGAATCATCCGGGAAGAGGAGATCCCCCCGTACATATACAGATATTCTGGGACATTCGTCCAAGGAACGTCTGAATACCATGATCCATGACATTGTGGCACAGAGCCAGGGAAAACCTTCCATTACCATGTCAGAGGATGTGGAATTTGCTTTCAGGGGTATGCGCAGATATGTTTGATAATGTGTATACCAATCCGAAAGCAAAGGGAGAGGAGCGCAAGGCAGAAAATACAGTGAAAGAGCTGTTTCTGTATTATATGGATCATCCAGAGCTTTTTCCAATGAATATATTGAGAGAATGTGGCAGTCCGGCGAGACGCAGGAACGAAGTGTCTGTGATTACATATCAGGAATGACAGATCAGTATGCAATTGCAAAATTCCAGGAATTTTTCGTTCCGGTTGCCTGGAGGTATTAACAGGAATCGGGTGATTTCATGAGTTACTATGCACAGGAACTGGTAGAAAGAGAGATCCGTTCCCGCAGCGACATTGTGGATGTGATATCCGGCTATGTGAAGCTGCAGCGGAAAGGAAGGCAACTATGTGGGAGTCTGCCCGTTCCACAATGACCGAAATCCATCTATGTCCGTCAACCAGCCGAGGCAGATGTATCACTGTTTCAGCTGCGGGAGCTGGTGGAAATGTATTTAAGTTTGTGATGGATTATGAAAATCTGACATTCCCTGAGGCTGTCAAAGTACTGGCGGATCGGGCAGGCATTGAACTGCCGGAGCAGGATTATTCACCGGGAAGAAGCCAGAAAACAGGCAGATCTGAAGGAACAGATTATGGAGCTTAACCGTCTGGCAGGAAAGTATTATTACTATATGCTTCGCCAGCCGGATGGAAAGCAGGGCCTTGACTATCTCAAAGGGGGCGGAAGCTTTCGGATGGAAGACCATCCGGAAGTTTGGCCTTGGATGCTCCAGCAAACGGGGCAACGACCTGTATAAATACCTGAAAAAGCAAAGGGTATTCGGATTCTCTGCTGAAAGAATCGGGGCTGATGCCAGGTGGATGAAACGAGATGGCATGCGCGATAAATTCTGGAACCGGGTCATGTTTCCCATTATGGATAGCCGAAACCGGATCATCGGATTCGGCGGACGGGTCATGGGAGATGCAAAGCCTAAATACCTGAACTCTCCGGAGACCAAGGTGTTTGACAAGAGCCGGAACCTCTATGGACTGAACCTGGCGCGGACAAGCCGGAAGCCAAACATGATTCTGTGTGAAGGGTACATGGATGTGATCGCCATGCACCAGGCGGGCTTCAATCAGGCGGTAGCGTCGCTGGGAACTGCGTTTACGCAGCAGCAGTCCGTGATCCTCAAACGGTATACCAATGAAGTACTTCTGACCTATGACAGTGATGATGCGGGAGTGAGAGCTATGCGGGCCATTCCGATCCTGAAGGATGCAGGTCTGACGGCCAGAGTTATCAATATGGAACCGTATAAGGATCTGATGAATTCATCAAAGCGTAGTCAGCATTGCCAAAAAATATGTCGGTCGTGGAATGCCGTTTCTGGATCTGATCCAGGAAGGAAATATGGGATTGATGAAAGCCGTTGACAAGTTTGACTATACCAAAGGTTATAAGTTCAGTACCTATGCGACATGGTGGATCCGTCAGGCGATCACCAGAGGTATCGCAGATACCGGAAGGAAAGAGCTTCAGGAGCAGATGAATCTGATCAGGGAGACGCTGGAAGCGTTGGACGGCAGATAAGGAGGACGGATAATGAAATGCAACGAGATCTGTGCTCTGATCGAGCAGGAATATGGAACAGAATATGCCTGTGACTGGGACAAGTTGGATTATTGGCCGGCCGCAGTACAAAAAGAAGTAAAGAAAATCCTTTTTGAGCCTGGACGCCACAGACGAAGTGGTTCGCATGGCAGCAGAAGGTGGATATGATATGTTGATCACTCATCCCATGTTATTTTCAGCCATCAAGCGGGTGACTGATCAGGATATGAATGGGCGAAGATTGCTGGAACTGATCCGCAATGACATTTCTTATTATGCTATGCATACGAATTATGATACCAGAGGTATGGCAGACCTGGCAGCGCGGCTGATGGGACTGACCGAGTGCGCAGTACTGGAAGAAGTGAAAGATGGGAAGGCATCGGAAGAGTCGGAAAAACTGCCTCATCCTATGACCCTTCGGGAGTGTGGAGAGCAGGTAAAAGTGGCATATGGCATTCCAAATGTCAGACTGTTTGGAGATCCGGATACACAGGTAAGCCTGGCGGGAGTCTGCCCAGGGGCTGGAAAAAGTACTATGCCGTTGGCATTAGGCTTTGGATGCGACGTCTATATTACCGGAGATATTGATCATCATACTGGTATTGATGCCGTGGATCAGGGAATGTGTATCATTGACGCCGGACATTATGGTGTGGAACACATTTTTTATGGAAGATGTGAAAGCATATCTGGAAAAAGGTGCTGACAGGTGTCCATATGGACTGTGGTCGTGAAGCATCCATTTGTAGTTATCTAAAAAATACTCTAAGGCCCGTGAGATACGGGCTTTTGGCAGTTATACAGACAGGAAGGTGTACCGTATATGAGACAGATCATAGTAGAAGGACAGACTCTGGATGTGAAAAGATGGAACGACGTATCTGGAGCTGGCGAAAAATTTTCAGAAGAAATATGATCATGATATTGTATTGGTTCTGGAAAATAATAAAATGCGGGAGCTATTCCGCAAAGTGAAAGGATGGAGCAACGGTTACTTTTCTGACAACCGACAGATTGATGGTTATAATACATACAGAAGAAGTGCAACTTGCTTTTGCTGAAAGGCAATCTATGATGTGGAAGGCATGGAAGCTGTTCGTGGCATGAAAGTGGAGTTCTCTGTCAGCTGAGGGCTACTATGTGAGCAGCAAAAAGATGCCGGTCAATGAGGAGACCTTAGCAAGGATCGAGAACCGGATGAAAGAGCTGGTGGGTCAGAATCTGCCCATTGAGAAACGCATAGCATTCCGGTGGAAGAAGCCATTGAACATTTCACCAGAACATGGAATGACGATAAAGCAAGATTGTTCCGTTTTCGCAGAAGCTCCAGCGTGAACGTATATCTGCTGGATGGCTTTGAAGACTATTATTATGGATATATGATACCCAGCACCGGGTATTTGAAATATTTTAAGCTGATTCCTATGATGAAGGATTTGTGCTGGAATTCCCGCCGCGCAAGACCCCGGAAACTTTTTGGACCATTTAAGGAGCAGCATAAGGTATTCCAGACACTGAAAAGTTCTACTAAATGGGGAGAGATCCTGGATGTGGGAAACTGTTGGTGCGTTAAATGAACAGATCTCTGAAGGAAATATCGGAAATATCATTCTGGCGCAGGAAGCAATTATGGAAAAAGGTCTGGGAAATATTGCAGAGCAGATCGCATCCTCCCAGACAAGAAGCTGATTATGATCGCAGGGACCATCCTCGTCAGGAAAGACCACATTTTCATCGTCTTTCCATTCAACTGATTGCACATGGTCTGAAGCCTCATCCAATCGCAGTGGACAATTATTTTGTGGAGCGTGTGGATACGCCGAAGGATGAGAACGGACAGTACAATTTTTGAATGTCTGGAAGCTATGGATATTGAGCTGTTTAATCAGCAGATGAGTGCACTTCTTCGGGGAGAAGAAGTGTATATGCCGACCTTTAATTTTTATTACCGGTACGAAAGGAATATAAGGGCAACAGCCTGAAGCTGGGACCGGAAGATGTACTGGTCATCGAAGGCATCCACTGCCTGAATGATGCCCTGTCCTATTCTCTTCCGGCAGAAAATAAGTTTAAGATCTACGTGAGCCCTGACGCAGATGAATATTGACGAGCATAACCGCGATCCCGACCACAGACGGACGACTGCTCCGCAGAATGGTCCGCGATGCCAGAACCCGTGGGGCAAGTAAGCTCAGAAGACTATTCCATGTGGCCTCAGTCCGTCGTGGAGAAGATGAGAACATTTTCCCATATCAGAGTCGGCAGATGTGTATTCAACTCTGCACTGATCTATGAGCTGTCTGTATTAAACAGTATGCAGAACCACTGCTCTTTTGGTATCAGCCGGAGGAACCGGAGTATCTGGAAGCAAAAAGGCTGCTGAAATTTCTGAACTATTTCCAGGAATCGACAGCAATATGATTCCGGGGCAACCCATTTTGCGAGAATTTATAGGAGGAAGCTTTAACGTGTAATCAGTGAAAACTGCATCCTGTATGAATTGATTACAATAAGATGAAAGAACTAATCAAAAAACGACATCTCATTCCGATTGCGGGTCTGGTTTGTGATTTATATGGGATTATTTGGATTTCTGGAGATCGTACCATAAAGAAGTGCATCTGATCCATTGTGCGCTGGATGACAGAATTCCTAATATGGCGGTATTTATTTATCCATATGTGAGCTGGTTTCCCTACATCGTATTGTGTGCAGCACTGGCAATTAAAAATCTGGATGACAGACAATTTAAAAAAGCGGTTCTGGTTCTGACCACGGGGATGAACATTTTCCTGTTTATCTCCTATGTGTGGCCTACGGGACTTGATCTCCGCGAGAGTATTGTCTATGATCTTCATACCTTGAGTGGAAATCTGTTGAAGTTCGTACAGACGGTAGATACGCCGAAAAGTGTATTCCCCAGCATGCACGTATATGTGACGCTGGTGCTTCAGTATACGCTGGAAATGCAGAAAAAACTGATTCCATCCTGGGGTATCTGGGTTGGCAGAGTGCTAGCGGTGCTGATCGTGCTGTCCACCATGTTCACCAAGCAGCATTCCGTACTGGATGTGAGTGCCGCAATCGTCATGTTTGCAGTGCTGGTTCTGGTGGTTGAGAAAATCGTGAAAAAATAAAGAGTAATGATAGAAAGGCTGTCGGAGAAAAATGGTAAAAAGCAATCGTGAGAGACCCTTTATTTCTGGCACAGAAATCCGTGCCGGCAACAGAGGCAGATAAACAGGTGGTAACGGATCTTCTGGATACGCTCCGGGCGAATCTGGATCGATGCGTTGGAATGGCAGCGAATATGATCGGTGTCAGAAAAATATCATTGTTGTGGCAATGGGCCCCTTTCAGTTTGCCATGATCAATCCGGTGATCACCAAAAAGAAAGAGGCATTTCAGACAGAAGAAGGATGCCTGTCCTTGGATGGTGTAAGACCGTGTACGAGATATAAAGAAATTGAAGTAGACTATCTGGATCAGAACTTTCAGAAAACAGCATGGAACCTATACAGGCTGGACAGCGCAGATCATTCAGCATGAGATCGACCATTGTCATGGGATTGTGATTTAATGAAACTGGAAAATAGACCATGTAAAAAGATTCTGGCGTGACAATTTTCTATCTGATAAGGTATGATAAAGCTACCAGAACATGGAAGGGGCGTGGCATATGAATCGGATCGAAAGAACATTAAAAAGCACGGTCGGAAAAGGGATATACGCAGGAACAGTTAGCGCAGAAGCTGTGTGACGCGGAATACTATTTCCAATTATGAGACAGGACATTCCAACCCGATATAGAGATGCTTCCAGCGAGGCACTTAAGACAGATCCGAAATACATTGATCTATGGAGAGAAGAAAGAAATTCACGGGCTTCACAGGGCAGGATGCCGGATAACGTCCGGTGGAGGCAACTCCGGTGGAGGCCAGTGCAACAGAAATAAACCGCCAGTTCCCTTGGGAAGTAAGGGTGGAAAGGCAGTGTAAGAGACTACCGCCCGGCTGGTAACAGAGCAGGGCTCTGTAAACCCCACTCGAAGCAAGACCGAATTGAAACCATACAGCGGCCCGCTGTGTTTCGGGTAGGTCGCTTGAACTTCGGGTAACGCGACTAGGTAGATAGATGATCAACGACATAACCCGGCTTATCCGGTGCATTATCGTAGATCCATTGAGATCCGTGGGATGATACGGCACGCAGATGCTGACACTTAGGCACTTTGAAATTTGTATGCATTTACCATTTTGAAGGTGGAGCAGGTGTCGCATGCATTTACCATTTTGAAGGCGTATTTGAAAATAATATAACTGCGGCACACTGCTATGAACGGTTGGGATTTCAAAAGACAGGAACCTGTACAGACTATCATCTGATGGGAGAAATCTGGAAATTTCTATGATCTGACAATGATGAAACAATCAGTGGAGGAACGGTTATGTGATTTGTTTTTTCTCAGAGCGTTCATTGAGTCGAGTTTTTATTTTTAAGTCCATAACACTTAAAAAATAAACTCGACTTCAAATTGAACACGGACTGAAAAATACGGTAACTACCTTATGAAATTAGTCATTTTATTGTATTAATGAACAAGCAATTAAAAAAGAACTTATTTGACAAATTTTGTCAATACCAATGGCTCAACTGGCTGTTAGAGAATATCAGGGTAAAATATTACAAGTCAGAAGTTCTACCAAAGTTTTTTCTTAAGCAATAAGGTTTATAGAAAGTTTGTCTGCATCATAACGAAATTACGAACCCATTGTAACGGTAAAAGATTTTTTGAGTAGCGTAATGAAAAAGAAACAAATTCATAGCCATTTATGTACAAGAAAATCAATTATGAAGAAGATCTTAAACAAAGTTTTAATTCACTTGATTAATAAAAAAGAGATTCTTGCGAAGCATATATAAAATCGCAAACCCATGAAGGTTGGAAAATAAGCCAACTGGAAACACCTGGCGATGATGGGGTATGGTTCTAGGCGGGTACAATGAATAATCCTAAGAGTTATTTTGCCATTACCCAGGATAAAATATTATTGTGGCAGTTTATAAGCTGGATAGGTTAACACGGTGCTTCATGGATTTTTCAAACAGCTGAAGTTCTTTATCATCATTTCACAATCCTTTGTTTCAATAACTCAACATTTCACCATTTTAAATCCCTGGCTGAATTTGAACATTTACTCAGCTGAACGAGAAGTCATTGGCAGAAAGAATTCTCTGGATAAGTTTTGCAGCTTCTGCTAAAAGGATTGTGGATAACAGAGCTACTCCTTTAGGGATATAAAAGATGTAATGGGGCTTAGTCCAAGATACAACAATCGGGGAAAATCAAACAATTTTTAAGCACATGAGAACTCAAACTGTTGCAAAATTGTACTCCTACCTGATGAAAAACGGTAGGTTCACAGCGATCTTCGACAAAAAAATTGGCAAGGAAATGTATGCAGCAGAGATTGCACTTTCGTATTCACACACCAGACCAAATGGCACAAATTAATATACTGCTGCCAAGTGAAAACGGTGTTCATGCGGAGCCGGTGCAATGACTATTCTTCAGCATCTTATCATTTAAACCAACAATGCGGGAAGACAACAAAAATTATTCCGACAGAACCAGCAGAAGCGTCAAAACAGCTATTGTTTGCTCGAATCGGTCACCAATGCCAAAAAAAGTTCTCACCAGTTTCTTTGATTGTCTTCTGGCTCAATATGCGTGATAAATCGGTTTCTCCCCTCTTTCTCCTGGCAACATCATGCTCTTAATGAGCCACCAGGATTTTCAGTTTTTCTCCCGGCTCAGTCACATTAGCATTTGATCAAACTGCATATTCTACTTGCTCCCCGCAATCATATCTGTGCTCTCTGGATTTACATATATTCTTCCGGCACAGAATCCGTTTCATAAAACATCAAAAAATAATTGACCTCGTGATTTTGTGTTTGATGCTGACGCTACCCTTTCCACCTGCCAATCTGCAAAGGCAACTGTTCACATCAGATTATTTTCCCCTGCCTGATTTTAATACAAAGCTCACTGGTCCATTCTGAAACTGCCTTATTCTGCAGATCTCCTGGTCTGAACTTCCATCCTACTCATCTTCTGCTTCCTTTCAGCCTGTTTTTTATCAGAAGTTGAAGAGGATTTTCCCTATCATACTTAAATTTTATCACAGGCACACTCTCTGTTAAAGACTGCCTTGGCCTCATTTTATAAAGCTGATTTTATATTTTTTAACTCCATTACCCGCATTTCTTTCCTGATAACAATTTAATTTTCCCCTCACCCTATCCAGCTCTGCACCATCACGTGATCCCTAATCGGAACCTCCTGAAGCTCGATCTGACTTTTTCTGATTAATAACCTAACTGTCTGACTCAGCCTCCATCAAATCAGACCATCAAATTCCTGCTCAGTACCCTCCTCGTGCCTTTATATAATCGTCCACCTCCAGTTTCCTTTCTGATCATAGGCTTCCTGCCTAGATGTTGCTCCTTCCTGGACTGTTCTCTTTTCAACTCCTTCAGATGCGCCGTACCCCTCCTGGCTCCTGATCGTACCTTTCCCTTCTCCGCAGTTTCCTTTGGCACTTTCTTCCTCAATCAGCGACATCATGCTTCTCCAGTTCCTGAATCTCTGCATTGTGCCCTGTCGGTTTTGCTTTGTTTCCATTAGCTTCCGTCGATAATCCGGATCACTGTTTTCACGGAATGCCTGCACATAATTCAGCCCGATCCTTTCATACTACCTCTACACCGCCACACGATGGCTTCATGAAGGATTTCCTCTCAATGTCGGGGACTTTTTACACCGCTCGGAACCATGTTTCCAAACTCGGTTATCACATCTCCACACAGCGCTTTTTCTTCCATATTTAGTATCCACACGCCTCCGGTATGTCCACATTCTGCGCAGATCATCAGACCCGTGGACAGCGCAGTACTACGAAGCTGCCAATGCACTTACTCCTCCTCCCTCTCCTTTCTGATGGCTGCCCGGTAAATATTTCCCTCGTCTAGCTTTCTCCTCCACACCCTGGTAAAATAATTCTTTTGGTATGATGGCTTTCATGGTCATCCTTCTATATAATACTGGGAAACTAACCTTATTGACCACCTACTTCTTCGTCAGAAAATCTGCTATAGGTCTTCTGCAGGAGTGGCATCTATGCATTTCTCTCATTGGTCAGCATCTTATCAATCACGGTTGCCTGCCAGTAGGTCATTGCCGGTCACTGTCCTGGATCCCCTGATTCCAGGATCTTTTAATCCTATAGCTGCTGTTCCTCCAGAAAAGTTTTCCCTGTATATTCCAGCACCAGTTCCTGCCTCTTCCGGTACTTCATCACCAGATTTCGTCCTTATCCTTCGTATATCCAAGGAACTTATTGCGTTGACACACCTGTCCTTGCTTCAAAACCGTCTCACACCTCCTCAGTGGTTGTGCTTCGCTGATATTCCGGCTTTCCTCCCGTGCCTGGCTGCTCAGGATCGTAATCAGCAGGTTCCCCGCTTCCTCCTCCAGAGTGTTAATCCCCTCTTTTTCAAAAAAAAAAATACAGCAATGTTCTTTTCTTTTTAGCTTCCGGATATTTGTCAGAGTCTTGGTATTTCTGGCAAAACGGTTGATGGATTTTGTAATGACCATGTCAATCTTTTCCTGCCATGCAGTCATCGATCATGGACTGAAATCCGCCTTTTTCTGGTACTTGTCGCGCTCTTTTCATCTGCATAAATCCCTGCCAGCTCTCCAGTTCTGGATTGCTTTTTGGATTTTCTGTATTATTGTACCTGAGTTTCATAACTGATTCCTGCTGTTCCATCAGGGTGCTTTACTGGCGGCAGTAGGCTGCCACCCGAAGTGGCCTCGCATTTGGGCCGGATGTCTGGTCATACGCCGGTTTTGCCGGTATGATCGATATTCTTTATACTTGCCTCCATCACTGCTTCCCCGCCTCCATCTTTTTTTTTATCTGATTACGATGACTCCATTTTTATATGTACATCCATGGTTCCATTCTTAAAACCATGATTTTCCCACTGTCTTTTTGAAAAAGCATTTTTTCATTAAAATATTCCTTGTTTTCCACCTCTGCACAGGATTTCTTCAATCTTCCTTCCATAATAAGCGCGGCTTTCATTCTGCAGATTGATACTTGTTCCATTGCCCTCTCGTAAAGCAATGTTTTGATCTTCTTCGCTGAAAACTCTTCAATCTGCAGAAGTTCTTCAATCTGTCTTGTCAGCTTCCTGGCTTGGTGTTTCCCACTGCTGCGCCTTTTCTGAACCTCCTGTGCCAGTTCCGATGCTCCACCACCAGATTCATGGCTGTTAGTGGGGCTTTATCTGCTCCTCTGACAGAATCCGGTTTCCGCAGTGATACCTTCCTCCCATTCTTTGATACTTGGAACATTTCCAGCACCATTTATCTTCTTCTCCGCTTTGATATTCTAATCCGCGTCTTGCAAAGATCTTTCCATTCAAAATGCCTCACCTGCATGACTGCTTGATGATACCTGCGTCCTAGGCCATGGTTTTATTTTTCCTGTCCTCCTGTACCTGCAGAAACAACTCCTTTGAAATAATTATGGATAATATTCATCCCTGCAATATCTTGCCTTCAGCAAATCTTCTGATAGAGGCATGACTCCATGAAGGATGTCCGTTTGCATTCAGCACTCCTAACTCTGTCATCCACTTTGTAATTCCCATAAGTGGTAGATCTCTTCAAATAACTGAAAACATGTTGTACCACCTGCCTCTTCCGACAACCTCTGCCCAAGTATTTTGAATTCGATATCCTGAAAAACGCTTTTGCCGTTTAATTCCTCCAATCTTCCATCCCCTTCCTCCACGACTCTTCCAGTCCAATCCATTTTTCAGGGCAGAACCGATTTTCTGCCCCGATATACTGTTGCATGGTCAATGATCATCAAAAATGCTTCTTCTTCATAATTTTCCATTCTGGTTGGGCGGTCTTGAAATACAGTCAGCAGATATTCTGTTTGCATGATTCCCGGTTCAAAGAACTGATCCGCCTCTAAAAGCTGCCGCCTATGGATTATTTCCACCCTGAATCCAGCTGGTTCCGCTTTTCTATAAACAGCAGAGCTAATATTGCTGTCCACCAGACTCCGCCGCAACATGTAGCTCTTGCTTTCTCAATTCCTTCTATTTGATAATTTAATCTTCCGAATCTCCCTTTTCCTGCTTTGATCTTTGGACTGCTTTTAAGCCCACAGCCAGTAAAGGCACTAATATTTCCTCATAATTTCTGCCATCCGGTTCCACATCTTGGTAAACAAACGTTCAATATTTTCCGGATTGCCTTTGACCACAGGTTCCTATCCTTGAATATGTTTATGGCAGCACCACTGATCTTTTCATAAGATTTTCCTATGTATAGTTTTTTGCTTGCGGAATATGCTGCCGTGCACACCCCACACCGAATCCGGCTTGCTAAATGCATAACGGTTGCTGATATACTCTGAGTCCTTGACACACTGTTGTTCCTTTTCGATATGTGCAGAGCTACGAACTGCTTCCGCTTCTTCTCTGCTGATAATAGGTTCATGGTTATCCCTGATCAGATATTGAGGAAGTTCTCCATGGGTCTCGTTTCTGTTCTAAATGGTATATACCTTCTGAAAGGCAAGTCTCTGTAAAGCAGATCCCTTCGTAAACCGGATTTTTAAGAATTTCTTTGACGGTACCTCCTGCCATCCATTTGACTCTCCGGCTAGCAGATTCCTCCTTCTGTAAGCTCTGAGCAATTCTGTAATAGGAAACCCATTCTTCCAGATAGTTTGCTCCAAAAATCCTCCAGTACTACTCAGCCGCTTCCTTTCGGTTCAATGATCAGATTTCCATCTGATGCCCATTACACATCCATGCGCAGCATCACTGACATAAAGGTACCATTTTGAAATCTCCGTACCACAGACCATCTGACATTTGCAGAAATATTCTCTGATTCCCTTGCGCAATGGAACTTAAGATAGTAAGAAGCTGTCTCACTCAGAAAGGGCTATCAACCCGTTCCTTCTCAAAAATATATATTCCTATTCCAAGAGCCTTTAATTCACGAATCGCCCAGAATACTGCCTCACCGCTTTCTTGCAAATCGTGGACTGATTTTGTGATAATATAATCATTGTCCCCGCCGGCAGTCCTGCATCATCTCTGAAATTCATCATCCTGATCTATCACCCTGTTCCCGCTCCTGTCCTCATCCGCATAGATACCTGAAAAATCCAGCTGCCTCTGTTTCAATGAGCCGACTGTAGTATGCCACTTGAGCTTCCAGCGAATGATCTCAGACCAGTTGATCCCAATATGCACAAACTCGTTTTCCTGTGTTTGTTCATAATGGTACACCGACTCAATCCGTGACTTTTTTTCCTTTTTTACCATCGCTTTCTCCATCTTCAGATATACCCCTCTTCTTTAAAATAATTCTCCTATTAGCACCACACACCACAATTTTGTTGGATATCTAGTGCTTTCAGCATATACTTCTTTGAAAGTCCGGTTTAAATGTTAGACGGTTTTAAAGACCAATTTTTTCATATTCCTCCGGCAAAAACCATTCCATTTTTCAACATCATATCTAATAGCTTCACAGCCAGCTTATAACTTAATCCTGCCTCTTTTTTTTCTCCAAACTAAACCCTCCTAATTTTTCTCTCTCACTGCTGCAGGAATCAAGTCTGTGCTGCCTTCAAGGTCGTCAAATACCGTCTTTAACTCCAGATTCTCCATCCTGTATTCCATGTCACTGCCTGATCCTCTTCCCCAAAAGTATTGGTCTGCTGCTTTTATCTACCTCCAGCACCTTTAGTCGCTTTTTCTCCTGCACGATAACAATGCTGTCGATGTTGCTCTATCTCCCTGACGCAGTTCCTCACTCCCACAAGAACTGATCCACTTGCATGCATCGCAGCACCATTCTATCCCTCATATCCGTCACAGACATCCACTCCATCTCTGTCCCATACTTTCTGAACAATGCCAGATTTTCCTGGCTCCAGAGACATTTTTCCAGGGTTTTTGCATCAAAAGATAGTAGCACCACACTGCCTGATTCTCTAAAATTTCATGGATTTTCTTTCTCCCCATCCCCTGTGCCTCCTGTCACTTCATTACATATGTAGAAAACTGCTCACATTCCAACCTGTCTCCCCTGCCAAACCCCTTCAATCCCACTCATCATCAAACACCCTAACTGACAGCCATTACATACTCCACACCTTTCATCCCACCAGCCTCCAAAGTCCCATGTATTCGCCCCAACCTGCTTTTATCCACAACCTGATCTGTTCCAGCAGCACCATTGACGTTCTTCCAACACGCTCCCTGCATATACTGCACATTGACTTTAAGATTATGCTTCCTGTCTTGGCCGTCATCTGGCACAATGACCGTACTACAAAATAATTTTATCATTTTAAGATCATCACAGGCCGTACCTCGCCCCTGTTCGCTTCCCAACTGCTTCACATCTGCAACAACCCAGTAAACATCACCCTCTTGATCATCCTTTCTCCTTCCGCACAGCCTTGAACGGCGCTAAAACCGCTGCCATTATCCATATCAACTGCCGTGCCTGTTCTTCATCAACAGTTTCAATATCCCATTTGCTCATATCCAGATCGAATGAGCACATGTAATTGGTTCAGCATAACA
>VOFC01007196.1_pt1 | contig 24634 bp, 38 predicted proteins | sample 5384161 | NCBI WGS metagenome assembly VOFC01 (sample SAMN12384722, study PRJNA508395) | human gut metagenome | isolation source: healthy gut B | host: Homo sapiens | reverse complement strand
CAAGGACGGCATTGACATCAAAATCGCACCTTTACCAAAAGTGAAAACGTGCATATCCCCGTCGTTCTGAGCAAAGCCGGGTTCCACGACATGGTCTATAACGACTTCTTTGTCGGCGAGGGCGCGGACGTGACGATCGTGGCCGGCTGCGGCATCCATAACTGCGGCGACTGCGACTCCGAGCACGACGGCATCCACACCTTCTACATCGGCAAAAACGCGAAGGTGCACTATATTGAGAAGCACTACGGCGAGGGCGAAGGCACGGGCAAGCGCATTCTGAACCCGCAGACCATCGTATATCTCGAAGAAGGTGCGTCCATCGTTATGGACACCAGCCAGATCGGCGGCGTTGACGACACGAAGCGCTATACGAAGTGCGAGGCCAACGGCGCAAATTCCGAGGTGCAGATCAACGAAAAACTCCTGACAGCAGGCGATCAGCATGCCGTGAGCGAGATGGACGTGATTTTGAACGGCGGCGGGCGCGCGCACACGCGTCGTCTCCCGCTCCGTTGCAAAGGAGCAGTCCACGCAGGTCTTTATCCGCGTGTGCAGGGTAACGCCCCCTGCTTCGGCCATGTGTCGTGCGATTCGATCATCATGGGCGCGGCAAAGGTGCGCTCCATTCCGGAGATCACCTGCAATCATGTGGATGCAACGCTCATGCACGAGGCCGCCATCGGCAAGATCGCGGGCGAACAGCTGCTGAAGCTGGAGACGCTTGGCCTGACGCCGGAGGAGGCGGAGGAGAAGATTCTCGAGGGCTTCCTGCGCTGATTGGTAAAATCAACAATAAATCTTCATTAAATTTGTGCAAACTGCCTTGCTTTTCGGATCTTATCCATATACTGAGTTTGTAAGCAAATGAAAAAAGATACCCCCGCCGCAGGAGCGGGAAGAGGAGTCAAAGAGATGAATCTGGAAGAATTACGCGCCCGGAAGGGCTTTATCTGCGACATGGACGGCGTGATCTATCTCGGCAACCAGCTGCTGCCGGGCGTGCGGGAGTTTGTAAATTGGCTGAATGAAAACGGCAAGCAGTTTCTGTTCCTGACGAACTCGTCTGAGCGCTCGCCCAAGGAGCTGCGGCAGAAGCTGCAGCGCATGGGCCTGGACATCGACGAGGAGCATTTCTACACCAGTGCGTTAGCAACTGCCGCGTTTCTCAAAAAGCAGGCGCCGGGCTGCACCGCGTTCGTGATCGGCGCGCCGGGACTTCTGAACGCGCTGTATGATGTGGGCGTCACGATGAACGACGTTGACCCGGATTATGTGATCGTCGGCGAGACGGCAAGCTATAATTATGAGGTCATTACCAAGGCTGTCCGGCTGGTGCTGAACGGTGCGCGGCTGATCGCCACGAATTCCGACCTCACGGGACCGACGGAGTTCGGCATTGCGCCTGCCTGCCGGTCGCTCGTCGCGCCGGTCGAATTGGCGACGGGCCGGAAGGCCTATTTCATGGGCAAGCCGAACCCGCTTATGATGCGCACGGGCCTGCATCTGCTGGGCGTTCACTCTGAGGAAGCCGCCATGGTCGGCGACCGGATGGACACCGACGTCATTGCGGGCATGGAATCCGGCCTTGCCACCGTCCTCGTCCTCTCGGCTGCACGAGCCGTGCCGACATAAATGACTATCCCTACCGCCCGACATATATTCTGAACGGCGTGGGGAGATCGTGGCGGAATAAAATTTGCATGCCGCAAGACTCCCACGAAAGGAGAGGTGGCGCGAAGCGTCTGAGAGGTTGCAAAGTCACAAATTTGAAAGCACGCTTTCCTATCTTCTCTCTTGCGAGAAAAGATAGGGCCGCCGGAGGCAGGCCCTCAATCATGAAATAAAACACAGGCCCGCCGGGAAACCGGCGGGCCTGCTTTATGAAAAACCGTTCTGCCGGCATGGGGACAGAACGGTTTTTCGCAATAGGGGAAAAGTGGAATTACTTCTTGAAAAGGGAGAACTTCTTTTTTTCGTAGGGCACGCTGGACGCGTCTGTGACCTCGTAGCCGGTCGCGTGGACAGCGGCCTTGACGGCCTCGATGTCCAGCGGCTCGTCGGTCAGAACGACGGCCTCACCCTTTGTATGTGACGACGTGACCTTTTTGACGGGCGCAGCCTTGCGGATGGTGTCGTTGATGTGCGATTCGCACATGCCGCACATCATGCCGTCGATTTTAAGCGTTGTTTGATACATGATGCAGACCCTCTCTTATTGCTGAGTGGCAGCAGCCCGCGTTTGCGCAGTGCGCGCAGCCAGCGCCGCAGGTGCTTTTGCCCTGCTTCTTCTGCCGGATCAGATAGCGCACGATTGCGATGACAATGACAAGCAGAACGGCTGAAATAAGGATCGTTCCAAGATTTTGTGCGATCCATGCAAGCATGAGAATCACTCCTTTACTCGCTGTTTGCCGGAAGCAAGACCGCATATCCCATGCGGTCTTGCTCCGTGAAAAAATGATTACTTGATCTTCGTGGTCAGCTTGGTAGCTTCCTGATAGGGCTTGACAAGCATATAAACGATGACGAGCAGAACGACGCCGACGATCACGCCGAGGACGTTGCCGTTGCCGGTGAACAGAGCGCCGAACTGGTTGACCATGAGGGCGATCGCATAGGCGAAGCCGCACTGATAGCCGATGGCGAACCAGGTCCACTTCTGGCTGTTCATCTCACGCTTGATGGCGCCGATGGCCGCGAAGCACGGAGCGCACAGAAGGTTAAAGACCAGGAAGGAGTAGCCGGTAATGCCATTGAAGGCGCTAGCAAGGTTCTGATAGACCGTGCCGTCGCCGCCGCCATAGAGGATGCCGAGCGTGCCGACGATGTTCTCCTTGGCAACGAGGCCGGTGATGGAGGCAACAACTGCCTGCCAGTTGCCCCAGCCGAGCGGAGCGAAGATCCAGGCGATGGCGCCGCCGATCTTGGCGAGGATGGAGTAGTTGATCTCTTCGTCAGAGAGCATCCGGAAGCCGTCTTCGGCCCAGCCGAAGTAGGTGGTGAACCAGACGAAGATCGTGGACAGCAGGATGATCGTACCGGCCTTCTTGATGAACGACCAGCCGCGCTCCCACATGGAGCGGAGAACGTTGCCGAGGGTCGGCCAGTGGTACGCGGGCAGCTCCATGACGAACGGAGCCGGCTCGCCGGAGAACATCTTGGTCTTCTTCAGCATGATGCCGGAGAATGACGATGGCGGCCATGCCGATAAAGTATGCGGAGGTGGAGACCCATGCGCTGCCGCCGAACAGAGCGCCGGCGATCATGCCGATGAACGGCACCTTTGCGCCGCAGGGGATGAAGGTGGTGGTCATGATCGTCATACGGCGGTCACGTTCATTTTCTATGGTACGCGAAGCCATAACGCCCGGAATGCCGCAGCCGGTACCGATAAGCATCGGGATGAAGGACTTGCCGGACAGGCCGAACTTACGGAAGATACGGTCCAGAACGAAGGCGATACGGGCCATATAGCCGCACGCTTCGAGGAAGGCCAGCATGAGGAACAGAACGAGCATCTGCGGCACGAAGCCGAGAACTGCGCCGACACCGGCGACAATGCCGTCAAGGATCAGGCCGCTCAGCCAGTCAGCCGCACCGGCAGCTTCCAGTGCATTGCCGACCAGAACGGGAACGCCGGGGACCCAGACGCCGTAGTCGGCGGGATCGGGCTCGTTAAAGCCATTCTCCTCGAAGTAGCTGACAGCATCAACATAGGTCATGCCGATCGTAGTCTCTTCGTCTGCGTTGTCGGGGATGGAATCATAGTAGACTGTCATATCATTGAGGCGAGGGTTTCTTCGTCCTCGACCTCGATGGTCGTGCTTTCGGAATCGGCGGTCACGGCTTTCATTTCAGCCAGAGCCGCGTCGGCATCGAAGTCTTCGGCTTCGGTGTCAAGCTCATAGTAGCCGCTGATCGCGTCGCTTGCGGCAGCGTATTCGTCAGCTGCGTCGTTATAAGCGGAGGAGCCAATGCCGAGCAGGTGCCAGCCGTCGCCGAACAGACCGTCGTTCGCCCAGTCCGTTGCCGGTGCGCCGACGCCGACCATGGCGACCCAGTACACGATGAACATGACAGCTGCGAAGATGGGCAGGCCCAGCCAGCGGTTGGTGACGATCTTATCGATCTTGTCGGAGCGGAAAGCTTGCCGGCGCTCTTTTTCTTGTAGCAGCTCTTGATGACCTGCGCGATGTACACATAGCGCTCGTTGGTGATGATGGATTCTGCATCGTCGTCGAGCTCGGTCTCAGCGGCCTTGATGTCTGCCTCGATGTGCTTCGTGACGTCAGCGGGGATGCTCAGCTGTTCGAGTACCTTGTCGTCACGCTCGAAGATCTTGATGGCATACCAGCGCTGCTGCGGCGGGCTTGTCATGCAGAACAGCCTCTTCGATGTGCGCGATGGCGTGCTCGACCGGGCCGGAGAAGGTGTGCTGCGGCTCGGTGTGGGGGCCGGCAGCGGCCGTAACGGCTGCTTCAGCGGCTTCCATAATGCCTGTGCCCTTCAGAGCGGAGATCTCCAGAACGGGCAGCCCAGCTGACGGGAGAGTTCCTTGACGTTGATCTGGTCTCCGTTCTTCTTGACGACGTCCATCATGTTGATCGCCACGACGACAGGGATGCCAAGCTCGGTCAGCTGTGTGGTGAGGTAGAGGTTACGCTCCAAGGTTCGTGCCGTCGACGATGTTCAGAATCGCGTCGGGACGCTCGGTGATCAGGTAGTTACGGGAGACGACCTCTTCGAGTGTAGGGGGGGACAGAGAATAAATACCGGGAAGGTCCATGATCACGACGTCGTCGTGCTTCTTCAGCTTGCCTTCCTTCTTTTCGACCGTGACGCCGGCCAGTTGCCGACGAACTGGTTCGAGCCGGTCAGCGCATTGAACAGCGTGGTTTTACCGCTGTTCGGGTTGCCCGCAAGGGCAATTTTGATCTGTTTTTCCATCTTCCTGCTCCTTTTGACCAGATTCTTTATGCAATTTCGATCATTTCGGTGTCAGCCTTCCGCAGGCTCAGCTCATAGCCGCGGACCGTGACCTCCATCGGATCGCCAAGCGGTGCAACCTTGCGGATATAAACCTCGGTGCCCTTGGTGATACCCATGTCCATGATCCGGCGCTTGATAGGGCCTTCGCCGTGGAGCTTGACGACCTTGACGGTATCGCCGATCTTTGCGTCCTTCAACGTTTTCATGTTCTTCTCTCCTTAAACTTAAATCATGATCTTACGGGCCATCTCTTCACTGATCGCTACGCGTGTTTCCTTGACTTTTACAATCACGTTTCCGGTCAGGCTGGAAACGATCGTAACGGTATCGCCTGCAACGAAGCCCAAATCCTCCAGATGCTTTTTGACTTCCGGGTTTCCCGCCGACCTTGCGGATAATGTTTTCTTCACCGGCTGCTGCGAGTGTAAGCGGCATCAAATCCTGCGCCCCCTGTCTGTGTAGATTTGAGATGTCTAATTTGGATTAAGTCAGGACTAACCAAAGGGGAAAAACAAAGGTTAGATCCCCCTAACCAGCCAACAGTTTAACACGTCTAACCTCGCTTGTCAATAGTTTTGAACGAAAAAAAGTTTGCTTGCTTTTTTTGGCCAAGTGTGTTAGTGTAAAAGATAATTTCAAAGAAAGGTTGGTGCAATTTGCTGTGAGTTTGCACAGAGCGGCAGAGGACTATCTGGAAGCCATGCTGATGATGCGGAAGGAGCGGCACGGGTACGTCCGCTCCATCGATGTAGCGGAGCATCTCGGCGTGACGAAGCCCAGCGTCACCTACGCGACCAAACGGTTAAAACAGAACGGCTTTATCACCATGGATCGCGACGGGCTGATTACACTGACCGAAAGCGGCATGGAGATCGCGGACCGGATCTATACCCGGCACAAGACGCTGACGGAGTTTTTTATGCGGATCGGCGTCGATGAAAAGACTGCGCGGGAGGACGCCTGCAAGGTCGAGCATGACCTGAGCGAAAAGACCTTTGCAGCCATCTGCGACCACGTGGCAAGACAGAAGGAACTATGTAACACAGAACGCCCGCGCATCGCTTGAATCGCGATGCGCGGGCGGTTTTTTGTTTTCCCCGGTTTGAAGTCGACCCAGTGGATCGTTGCGCCCTTGACCTTGCGTCCGTCGGCAGGGTCGCCGCCGCGGGAATCGGGGTCATACGTCGCGTAAATTCTCCTCGATGCTGCCGTCGGCGGCCTGCTTGCAGCCCGTGCAGGTGATGAGATACGCACCCTTCAGACGGCACTCCGGGCCGTTCGGGTACAGGCGCTTGTACTTGGGCACGGGGAGAGGAAATCCTCCGCCTCGATCCAGACCTCGCGGGAGAACGTGACGGTGTGCGTGCCCTGCTGGGTGGACAGGGTTGTTTTCGACCTCGAAAGTCTCCGTCTGGTCTTCGGGATAGTTCGTGATGACGAGCTTCACGGGGCGCAGCACACCCATGGTGCGCTCTGCGGTTTCGTTGAGATCCTCGCGCAGGCAGTGCTCGAGGAAGCTGTATTCGACCACGCTCGCGCTCTTGGCAACGCCGATGCGCTCGCAGAAGTTGCGGATGGAAGGCGTATAGCCGCGGCGGCGCAGGCCGCACAGCGTGGGCATACGCGGATCGTCCCAGCCGGAGACATGCCCTCTGCTCCACAAGCTTGCGGAGCTTGCGCTTGGACATGACCGTGTGATCGATGCCAAGGCGGGCAAACTCGATCTGGCGCGGATGGTATGGGCACGGAAACGTTGTTCACGACCCAGTCGTAGAGCGGCCGGTGGGCCTCGAACTCGAGCGAGCAAAGCGAGTGCGTGATGCCCTCCAGTGCGTCCTGGATCGGGTGTGCGAAATCGTACATCGGATAGATGCACCACTTGTCACCCTGTCGGTGATGGTGCATGTAGCGGATGCGGTAGATGACGGGGTCGCGCATGTTGAAGTTGCCGGAGGCCAGGTCGATCTTTGCGCGCAGCGTGCGGCTTCCCTCGGGGAACTCGCCGTTCTTCATGCGCTCGAACAGGTCGAGATTTTCCTCGACGGAGCGGTCGCGGTACGGGGAGACGGCGGGCTTGCCAATATCGCCGCGGCACTCTCTGAAGGAACTGCTCCGCCGTCAGGTCGCAGACGTAGGCAAGGCCTTTTTTGATGAGTTCCACGGCAAACTCGTAGTCCTTTTCAAAATAGTCCGAGCCGTAGAAGAAACGGTCGCCCCAGTCAAAGCCCAGCCAGTGGATATCGGCCTGGATGGCGTCGACATATTCGGTGTCTTCCTTCGTGGGGTTGGTGTCGTCCATGCGCAGGTTGTGTTACTCAAGATCAGCGGCGAAGCCCTTGCGGGCGATGCGCACCGGGGATGGATTCGCGGTCATCGGCGGGGTGTGCGACGATCCGTCATGCAACCGGCGTGCAGGTCGGCGTCGTGGTTGGCGACTTCTGGCGCGGCGTCAAAGACGGCGGCGGCAAGATGGAACAGCGCGGCGTGCTTTAACCGGTGGCCGTGGCGACTGCCTCGACAGCGCCATCGAGGTGCATGAACAGACCGCCATCGCCATGAACCAGATCGCCGAGCCCTATATCCGCTCCAAGGCCATCCGGCATCTGGAAAAGGGCCGCGTCGTCATCTTTGGCTGCGGCACGGGCAACCCCTTCTTCTCAACGGACACCGGCGCAGTGCTGCGCGCGGCGGAAATTGGCGCCGACGCCATCCTGCTGGCAAAGAATATCGACGGCGTTACTCCGCCGACCCCGCCAAGGATCCCAGCGCCGTCAAATACGACGCCATCACCTACGACGAGGTGCTCCCGCCATCTGGCCGTCATGGACACGACGGCCACTTCGCTTTCCATGGATAACCATATTCCCGTTCAGGTCTTCGCACTCAAGGACCCGCAGAATATTCTGCGCGTCGTGATGGGCGAGCCGATCGGCACGATTGTAAAGGAGGAACTATAACATGGCAGATCTCAAGGAATTCCAGCGCAAAATGGAAAAAACGCTCGACGTTCTCGCGTCCGACTTTGCCGCTGTGCGCGCAGGCCGCGCCAACGCGCAGGTACTCGACCGCATCACGGTTGAGTATTACGGCCAGCCGAGCCCCATCAACCAGGTCGGCACCGTCGCTTCCCCCGACCCCCGCACGCTCGTCATCCAGCCGTGGGACGGCTCGCTGCTCAAGGCGATCGAAAAGGCCATCCAGACCTCGGATCTCGGCATCAACCCGCAGAATGACGGCCGCGTGATCCGCCTCGTCTTCCCGCAGCTGACCGAGGAGCGCCGCAAGGATCTGACGAAGCAGGTCCGCAAATATGGCGAGGATTCCAAGGTTGCCATCCGCAATGTCCGCCGCGACGCGGTTGACTTTGTCAAAAAGGCGCAGAAAAAGGGGGAGCTGACCGAGGACGACCAGAAGAAGGCCGAAAAGGATATCCAGGACCTCACCGACAAGTATGTCAAGAAGGTCGACGAGATGTGCGGCAAGAAGGATAAGGAGCTTATGGAGGATCTGAGTGTTTCCAACGCGTACGCCTCGCAAAAAGCGCCCGACGAGGCCGCAAATAAAATAGAACTCATTTTTGACGGGAGCCCCTGCCCTCCGTCAATTTGATTGGCAAACGTGACAATTTGGCCGCGCTATGGGGCGGCAAAAAACTTTGCGATTGGCACGGCAAGGGCCCCTGTGGCCCCGGCTTTTGGGAACCTCGACAAAAAAAGCCGGCGGACGGCTTTGGAAAAGGCTAATTTTATATGGAAAACAATGCCTGCCCCGGCATATCGCCATCATCATGGACGGCAACGGGCGCTGGGCGCAGAAAGCGCGGGCTTCCCCGCACAGCTGGGCCACAAGGTCGGCGCGGAGACCTTCCGCCGCATTGCAACCTGCTGCAAAAATCTCGGGCTGGATTACCTGACCGTCTACGCCTTTTCCACCGAGAACTGGAAACGCTCGGCGGACGAGGTGCGCGCCATCATGGCGCCTGTTTGACAAATATCTGCACGAGGCCATCGACACCATGGAGCAAGATCAGATCCGCCTGAAAATTCTCGGCGACCTTTGGCCGCATCCCCCCTTCGCTGCGGGCGCTCATTGCAAGACGGACGAAATTTCGACGCATTATGACGGCTTCCAGGCCAAGATCTGCGTGAATTACGGCGGCCGGGATGAGATCGTCCACGCGGCGCGGCAGTTTGCGCAGGACTGCGTCGACGGCAAGGCCCGCCCCGGAAGATCTGACCGAGGCAAAGTTCGGCGGCTATCTCTCACGGCGGGGATTCCAGATCCGGAGCTGATCATCCGCCCGTCGGGCGAGATCCGGACGTCGAACTTTATGCCCTGGCAGTCGGCGTACAGTGAATATTATTTTACAGACGTGCTCTGGCCCGACTTTGACGAGGCCGAGCTGGACCCGTGCCATCGCGGCCTATCAGAAGCGCGACCGCCGGTTTGGAGGCGTAAAAAATGAAACAGCGTTTACTCGTGGCCGCCATCGGCGTGCCGCTTCTGATTCTCGTTCTGGTGTTCCTGCCGCCGCTCGCGCAGGCATCCTGTCGCGGCCATCGCGGGCGCGGCGGCCTACGAACTGTTACGGCATACGGCCTGCAAGCGGCCAAATGAGTTATACGGCCTGACCATTCTCTACGCGGCGCTCACGGCCCTGCGCGCTTTTCCATGGAATGCTGAAATATCGCTTGCCATCGTCTTCCCCATCGCGGCGTACCCGGCAGCTGCATTTCTCTATCTTATGGGTCTGTTTTTCTTCGCCGTCCGCACCCACGGCACGGAAACATGCCATTCCGTTTACGGATGTGGCGGTCTGCATTGTGGCGGCGTTTCTGTTCCCCGCAATGTACGGCTGCATCGCGCTGCTGCGCAAGACTGTCGGCCCGGCGTTCGTGCTGATGCCGTTTGTCATCGCGTTCATCGGCGACAGCTTTTCCATGCTCGGCGGTATGGCGTTCGGCCATAAAAATTCGCACCGAACGTCAGCCCGAACAAGACGTGGGCCGGCTTCATCGCGGGTCCCATCGGCAGCGCACTCGGCATGGTGCTGCTCTGGGCTCATTGAAAAATGGGTGTGGTCAGATGGAGCTGCCGCTGTGGTATCTGCGCCGTGATCGGCATCGCCGCGAACCTCTTCGGCCAGCTGGGCGATCTGTCCATGAGCCTCATTAAGCGCGAGGCCGGGATCAAGGACTACAGCCACATTTTTCTGACGCACGGCGGCGTGCTCGACCGGTTTGACTCGATCCTGTTCCTTGCGCCTGTCGTCTACGCGGCGGTGATGTGGATGGAGAGGCCGTGCTGTGACAAAGGCCATCTCCATTTTAGGTTCCACCGGCTCCATCGGCAGACAGGCGCTCGACGTGGCGGACAAACTGAGCTGCGCGTCGCCGCGCTCAGCGCGAACCGCGACTGTGGACCGGCTCGAGGCCCAGTGCCGCAAATACCGGCCCGAATTGGCCGTTTGATGGAAGAATCCGCCGCAAAGGCATTAAAAAGTCCGTCTTGGCGGATACAACTATAAAATGGGTGGCGGTATGGAAGGTCTGCTCGAAGCGGCGACGCTGCCCAGGCCGACACCGTCGTGACTGCCGTGTCCGGCATGACGGCCTGCGGCCGACGCTCGCCGCCATCCGGGAGCGAAAGCGCATTGCCCTCGCCAACAAGGAGAGACGCTCGTCTGCGCGGGCGAACTGGTCATGCAGGCGCCTGCGCGCATCCGGCGCGGAGATCATCCCCGTCGATTCCGAGCACTCGGCGATTTTCCAGTGCCTCATGGGCTGCCGGGACAGAGCCGAGGTCAAACGCCTGATTTTAACCTGCTCTGGCGGGCCGTTTTTCGGCATGACGCGCGAAGCGCTTGCCGGAAAGACGAAGGACGACGCCCTGCGCCATCCGAACTGGAAAATGGGCCCAAAATCACGGTTGACTGTGCAACGCTCATGAACAAGGGGTTGGAGATCATTGAGGCAATGCGCCTGTATGATCTTCCTCTGGAGCAGGTCACGGCTCTCATCCACCGCCAGTCGATCATACACTCCCTCGTCGAATTTGTCGACGGCGCCGTGATGGCGCAGCTCGGCGTGCCGGATATGCGCATCCCGATTGGTCTCGCCATGACGTATCCCGCGCGGCTGCACAATCCCGCGCCGGCGCTTGATCTGCTCCGCTGCGGGAATCTCAATTTCGGCGAGCTTGACGAAGCGGCGTTCCCCTGCTTTGCGCTGGCCAAACAGTCCGCGCGCCTGGGTGGTACGGCCTGCGCCGCAATGAACGCCGCCTGCGAGGCCGCCATCGCGCGGTATCTGCGCGATGAGATCGGCTTCTACGACATTCCCGCCGCGGTCGAGCGCGCGACGCTTTTATGCAAAATCCGACGCTGGAGGACATTCGGCCGTCGACGCAGAAGCCCGGCAATTGCAGCTGCCGTCCCGATGCCCTCATCGGCGCATCCCCACACGAAAAAGCCCCCTTTATAGAGGGGGAGATCCCATGGGCGATCAGGGGAAGGCTTTTCAAATCGCCCCAACATGCCGCGGACAGCCCCACTTCATAGTTTTCGAAATAGTAACGGAATCCTCTCACCGGAAAGGGTGATTTCATGTATATTCTGATCGCAATTCTGATGTTCGGCGTATTGATCTTCGTCCACGAGCTGGGCCATTTCCTGACGGCCAAGGCGCTGGACGTACAGGTGAACGAATTTTCCATCTGCATGGGCCCCGCCATCTGGAAAAAGCAGTGCGGGGAGACGCTCTATGCCGTCCGCTGCATCCCCATCGGCGGCTACTGCGCGATGGAGGGCGAGGACGAGGAGTCGGACAATCCGCGCGCTTTCACGGCAAAGCCTGGTGAAGCGGACGGCTCATCATTCTGGCGCAGGCTCGGTGATGAACTTTCTGACCGGCCTGCTCGTGCTGGCCATTCTCTACTCGTCGGTCGCGGGCTTTTCAACTGCGAAGATCACTGGCTTCTTCGATGGCTGCCCGCTGCAGTCCGGAGGGGGCTGCAAGTGGACGACGAGCTTTATAAAATCGACGGGCGGCGCGTTTTCATCTACTCCGACGTTGGGACGCTCCTCGCCAGGAACAAGACGGGCAAATTTGACCTTGTCGTCAAGCGCGACGGCCAACTGGTCGAACTGAACGATTTCGAGATGACGCCGCGGCTCTATACCGTGGACGGCGAGGAACAGTACAAATACGGTCTGTACTTCGGGGCAGAGGAAAAGAACGTTCGCCACGGTGGTCAAAAACACGTGGTACACGGCGCTCGACTTCGGGCGGCTCGTATGGATGGGCCTTGAGGATCTGGTTTCCGGCATGGTGTCGGTCAAAGAGATGTCCGGCCCGGTCGGCATCGTATCGGTCATCGCGGAGACGGGCAGTGAAAGCCGCCGCGGCCTCGGGGACGGCCTTGATGAACGTCGCCTATCTCGGCGCGTTTATCGCGGTGAATCTTGCGGTGATGAATATGCTGCCGCTTCCTGCGCTCGACGGCGGTCGCATCTTTCCTGCTGCTCGTGAACACGCTGTTCACGGCGGTGACAAAAAAGAAAATTCCGTCCAAAATACGAGGCGTGGGTTCATGCGGCGGGGATGATCCTGCTGCTGGGGTTCATGGCGCTCGATGACGTTCAAGGACATCTGGACGCTGTTCCAGTAGGAGGCACCATGACACGGCAGAATTTACGCCGGCCCCTGTCGCCATCGGCGGCGGCGCGCCGGTCTCCATCCAATCCATGCTCAATACACACGACAGACGTCGAAAAGGGTCGCCCGGCAGATCCGGCAGCGCTGGCCGCCGCAGGCTGTGAGATCGCGCGGCTCGCCATCCCGGACATGGACGCAGCGCATGCGTTCCGCGAGATCTGCGCGGAGTCTCCCCCTGCCGCTCGTCGCGGACATCCACTTTGACTACCGCCTCGCCATCGCCGCAGCCGAGGCAGGTGCGTCCAAAATTCGCATCAACCCCGGCAACATCGGCGGCGCGGAGACGCGTCCGCGCTGTGGTCGACGGACTGTCGCAAGGAGAAGCACATTCCGATCCGTATCGGCGTGAATGGCGGAAGTCTGGACAAAAAGCTGCTCGAAAAATACGGCCATCCGACACCGGAAGCGCTGGTAGAGAGCGCTTTTCACATCTGGAGCTGCTCGAAGCAAACGGTTTTTATGACACGTGCGTATCAATGAAATCGAGCAATGTGCCGTGATGATGGCGGCCTACCGCCTGTTTTCCATCGAAATCGGACTATCCTCTGCACGTCGGCGTAACCGAGACCGGCACGGAATATATGGGTATCATCAAGTCGGCCATGGGCATTGGCGGTCTTCTCTGCATGGGCATCGGCGATACGATCCGCGTCTCCCTGACGGCGGACCCCGTGCGCGGAGGTCTATGCCGCGCGCGACATTTGAAGGCCGCGGGGCTGCGGAAAGACGGGCGGCGTGAATCGTCGCCTGCCCGACATGCGGACGGACGCGGATCGATCTCATCGGTCTGGCGTCGCGCGTGGAAGAGGCGCTGAAAAATTGCAAAAAGCCCATGACCGTCGCGGTCATGGGCTGTGTTGTGAACGGCCCTGGCGAGGCGCGTGAGGCAGACGTCGGTATTGCAGGCGGCGAGGACTGCGGTGTGCTCTTTGTCCACGGGCGAAATGCGCGAAAAGCTGCCCTACGAGGAGCTTCTGCCCGCGCTGCTGCGATATGTTGACGCGTGTAACATTTAAAATCTCTCAAATATTTGTAGGGGGGCCGATTTCATCGGCCCCTTTTCCCGAGACTTCTATGCTGGGCAAGCAAAAACAGTTTACATAAGAACGAGGTACACCATCGACGGGAAGTTTATTTCCCCGTACTATTTCCTGAATACATCCCTCCTGAGGGGCTGGAAGAGGCGCTGGCGCAGCTGCTTGGTGACAGCATGGCAGAGGTCGATCAGGCCGCACGGAGCATCCGCCTGACGGGTACAAGCGGCGTATACATTGCGCAGCGGCGGCTCCGCGAGGTGGAGGACGCGCTGCGGCACCGCTACGGTCTGCGTGAATGCGCGATCGCCGTGCGCTATCCGGAATCGCTGCTCCCCCAGATGGAGTTCCGCGATCTGGCGCAGGTGCTCATCCGGCCTATTCCCCGCTGCTGCGGCGATCCTCGCCGGGGCGAAGTGGGGAGCTGGACGGCGACGAGCACGTCCACCTTGCCGCCAACGGCAGGCCGCCATCCTCCCGCCACACTGCCGAAGGGCGAGGCATTTTGCAGGAAAGCTGTTCGGCGTCCAGGACGCTTTGCTCGAGGCGACGGAGCTGGAGGGCAAAGCGCTCTTCGCCGAGACGGAACGCATCCGACAGAGGCCATCAAAAAAATGCCCGCTATCGCCCGTCCGCCGCGCAGGTGCAAAAGAAGGCCGCGTCCGGCCCGTCCGATTCTTCCAGCAGCAACGCCGATCTGATCTTCGGCCGTCCGTTTGGCGGAGAAGAAGGTCTTTGCCGTGAACCACCGCGAGCTGAAGAAGCGCGGGGCCTGGGTTGTGTCGTTCGACGTTACGGACTACACCGGCTCCGTCCGCATCAACCAGTTCATGGAGGCCGACAAGGCCAAGCCGATCCTCGACGGCGTACAGGCCGGAATGTGGGTGAAGTCCAGGGCAAAATGACCTTCGACCGGTATGACAACGAGATGGTCATGCAGCCGAATCCATTGTGAAGGTCAAAGCGCGCCGTGCGCGTCGACACGGCGCCGGAAAAGCGTGTGGAGCTGCATCTGCACACCAACATGTCCTCCATGGACGCCCTGACCCTCCGTCGGCCCGAAGGGCCGTCAAAGCGCGCGGCAAGCTGGGGCCACCGCGCCATCGCCATCACCGACCACGGCGGCGCGCAGTCCTTCCCCGATGCGATGAAGGCCGCGTCCAAGGCCAAGGTCGCCGGAACGGACGAGAACATCAAGATCCTCTATGGCTGCGAGGGCTATTATGTCAATGACGTGGACGACCGCATCGCCGTCCACGGCGACGGAGATTTCGACTTCGACGACGAATTCGTCGCCTTCGACCTTGAAACGACCGGCCTTTCTCGCAGCACGACACGATCATCGAAATCGGCGCGGCCATCATGAAGCGCGACCAGGTGATCGATCACCTTCCAGATGTTCGTCGACCCGCACCGGCCGCTGCAGCCGAAGATCATCGACCTGACCGGCATTACAGACACGATGCTCACCGGTCAGCCGGACATCTCCGAGGTGCTCCCGAAGTTTCTCGACTATGTCGGCGGCAGACCGCTGTGCGCGCACAACGCCGATTTTGATATCGGCTTCATCACTGCCGCATGCGAGCGCCTCGAGATTCCGTTCCAGCCGACCTATGTCGACACGCTCATTCTGGCACAAAACCTGATGCCGGACCTGGCAAATACAAGCTCAACATTGTAGCCGATGCTCTGAGTCTGCCCGAATTCAACCACCACCGCGCCTCCGACGACGCCATCACCTGCGGGTATCTGCTCATGCGCTTTTTCAAAATGCTGCAGGAGCAGGGCATCGACCATCTGCAGGCCATCAACCCGCGCATGGAGGAGTTGCGCTCCGGCAGCAAGATCATGGACCGCCGCGCGCGGCACATCATCGTCTTCGCCAAAAACTCCATCGGCCTGCGCAACCTCTACCGGCTCATCTCCTACGGCAACCTCAAGTACTTCAAGCGCGTGCCGATCATGCCGAAGTCGGAGCTGCTCCGCTGGCGCGAGGGCCTGATCATCGGCTCAGCCTGCGAGGCGGGCGAGCTGTTTCAGGCGGTCATCGCGCACAAGAGCTGGGCGGAGCTCAAGCGCATCGCGTCGTTCTATGACTTCCTCGAGATCCAGCCCATCTGCAACAACCGCTTCATGCTCGACAAGGGTCTTGCCGAGGATGAGGAGGAGCTGCGCGGCTTCAACCGCACGATCGTCAAGCTCGGCGAGGAGCTAGGCAAGCCCGTCGTCGCCACCGGCGACGTGCACTTCCTCGACCCCGAGGACGAAATCTACCGCCACATCCTGCTTGCGACCAAGCAGATGCCCGACGCCGACCGGCCGCTGCCGCTGTATCTGCGGACGACGGACGAAATGATGGCGGAATTCGCGTATCTCGGCGAAGAAAAGGCGCGCGAGGTCGTCATCGACAACCCGAACCGCATCGTCGACTGGTGTGAGACGCTGCGGCCCGTGCCGCACAATCTGTTCGCCCCGAAGATCGAAAACTCCGTCGAAGACCTCAAGGCGCTCGTCTACGGCAAGCTTCACCGGCTCTACGGCGAAAACCCGCCCGAACTGATTCAAAAGCGTGTGGACACCGAGATGCACGACATTATCTCGTGCCACTACGACGTGATCTACATGTCCGCGCAGAAGCTGGTGCAGAACTCGCTCGAGCACGGCTACCTCGTCGGCTCGCGTGGTTCGGTCGGCTCGTCAATTGTTGCGTATATGTCCGGCATCACAGAGGTCAACTCCTACCCGCCGCACTACCGCTGCCCGAAGTGCAAGTACACGACCTTCGACGTGCCTGCCGACTGCGCCTGCGGCGCGGACCTGCCCGATGCGTCTGCCCGAAGTGCGGGGCGAAGCTCGATAAGGACGGCTTCAACATCCCGTTTGAGACCTTCCTCGGCTTCGGCGGCGACAAGGTCCCGGATATCGACCTCAATTTCTCCGGCGAGTATCAGGCCAAGGCCCACGCCTACTGCGTGGAGATGTTCGGCAAGACGCACGTCTTCCGCGCGGGCACGATCGGCACCGTCGCGGAAAAAACGGCCTATGGCTACGTCAAAAAATACCTTGCGGAGCGCGAGAAGACTGTCTCCAAGGCGGAGGAGAACCGCCTCGCCTCGGCTGCGTCAATGTCAAGCGCACGACCGGCCAGCACCCGGGCGGCCTGGTCGTCATCCCGCAGGAGAATGAGATCTGGGACTTCTGCCCCGTGCAGCACCCGGCGGACGATAAGGACTCCGAGTGGATCACAACGCATTTTGAATATCACTCGATGGAAGAAAACCTGCTCAAGCTGGACATGCTGGGACACGATGACCCGACCATGATCCGTATGCTCGAGGATCTTACCGGTGTGGACGCGCAGAAGATCCCGCTCGACGATAAGGACACGATGTCCATTTTCATCTCCAGCAAGATGCTGGGCTTTGAGGACGACCCCTGATCCTCGGCCCGGTCGGCTCCGTCGCCATCCCGGAATTTGGCATCGGCCTTCACCACGGGCGTGGCTCGGCAGGAGACCTCAGCCGACGTCAAGTTCGATACCCTCATCCGCCTTTCCGGCTTCTCCCACTGCCACGGCATCGACCTCCTCGTCAAGCAGAAGATTCAGGAGATCAAGGCCGACGAGGATTCGAGCGCCAAGGACGAGGATCTGTTCACCACGCTCGAAGTCTGCTATGAATACTATCTGCGCGGCTTCGACTTTGCGCCGATCGACCTCTACAAATCGCACGCGACGAAGTTTGTCATCGAGGACGGCAAGCTCCTGCCGCCGTTCGTGGCCGTCTCCGGACTCGGCGAGAGCGCCGCGTGGGACATCATGGACGGCCGCGAAGGCAAGACGTTCCTCTCGATTGAAGAGTTCTCGATGGCCTGCCCGAAAGTCTCAAAGTCCCACATTGAAGACCTCAAAGCCGCAGGCGCCTTCGGCGACCTGCCGGAAAACAACCAGATGACCCTGTTCTGAAAGGCGGCCCCGATGGGGCCGCCTTTTTCTGCCCCGCCGCAGCGGATGCCTCCCTTGTGTAAAGGGAGGTGGCGCGGCGCAGCCATGACGGAGGGATTGTTGGCTCTCGATTTTCCACCGCACCAAAATAGATGCCGTATGGGCGGGCATTGCCCGCCCGTTTTTTTGCGCCCCATTCTTTTCTTTCTCTTTTCGGAGAAAGAAAAGAACCGCCGCAGCGTCAGAAGAAGCCTGCTCCATTCCGCTTCCGCCGGGGCGGCGAAAAGCTCCATATTCGCAGCCTCCTTCTTCCTTCCCGAAAAGCCGGCCGCTGTGCTGGGTCGCCTTTCGATTCCAATAAGAAAAGAAAGAGACGACCAGAGAACCTTTCGGATGGTTCTCTGGACTCTCCATCGGCCAAAGGGCCTTGCCCTTGGAGCCCGCGGCGTATGGAATTCAGCAAACACACAATAGATGTGGAATACAACCTTTCGTCAAAAACCGCCACTTGATAAACCATCCGTCGTCTGCTATAACTGTATTATCACAGTTGATACAGTTTGGAGGGATGCGGATGCTACAGCTGAATTATCGCGACCCGCGGCCGATCTATGAGCAGGTCAAATCAGAGTTCCGGCGGCTGATCCTGTCGGGTGCGCTGCCGCGCGGCGAAAAGCTGCCCAGCGTGCGGGAGCTGGCCGGGTCGCTCGCCATCAACCCCAACACCATCCAGCGCGCCTATCGCGAGCTGGAGACCGAGGGCTGCATTATCTCCATGCCGGGCAAGGGCTCGTTCGTGGCCGACGCGGCGGACATCGCCCGCCAGAAGCATCAGGCCGCCGAGCAGGCGCGCCAAGCCCTGGCCGATCTGCGGGCGCTTGGCTGTTCGGCAGAGGAGTTGGATGCGCTCTATGCGCAAATGAGAGAGAGTTGGAGCCATGATCCAAGTACAGAATATCACCAAATCGTTCGACGGCTTCCGCGCGCTGGACGATTTAAGCTTCACCGTGCCGCACGGCGCGGTCTACGGACTCGTCGGGCCAAACGGCGCGGGCAAATCCACGGTGCTCCGCTGCATCACGGGCATCTACCGGCCCGATGCCGGTTCGGTCGTGGTCGGGGTCTGCCGGTCTGGGAGAATCCGGCGGTCAAGCGGCGGATGGCGTTCATCCCGGACGATCTTTCCGCCCATGCGGGCGACTCGATCCGCGAGATGGCGGGTCTGATGCAGAAAGCTCTATCCCCTGCTTCGACCTCAGCCGCTATGGGCAGCTGCGCGGTCTTCCAGCTTGACGAGAAAAAGCCGCTGCGCCGCTTCTCCAAGGGCATGCAGAAGCAGGCCGCCTTCTGGCTGGCCATCTGCGCGAAGCCCGATTACCTGATCCTCGACGAACCGGTCGACGGCCTCGACCCGTGATGCGCCGACAGATCTGGAGCATCATTCTCGAGGACGTCGCCGCGCATGAGACAACGGTGCTCGTCTCGTCGCACAACCTGCGCGAGCTGGAGGGACGTTTGCGATCACGTCGGCGTCATGCACCATGGAAAGCTCCTGCTCGAGCGCAGCCTCTCTGACCTACAGGACAACATGGTCAAGGTGCAGCTCGTCACGGGTATCCCATTCCGGACGCACTGGATGTGGTACACAGTGAGCAGGTCGGGCGCATCCAGACGCTCATTGTCCGCGGCAATCAGGACACCGTGCAGGAGCTGCTGGCGCAGTGCCACCCGATGCTCTGCGATCTGCTGCCGCTGAGTCTGGAGGAAATTTTCATCTACGAGCTGGGAGGTGTCGACTATGACGTCAAAAACATCGTACTTTGAGCCGGCGCTCTTCCTGCGCGGCCTGAAAAAGACCTTTCCGGTCTGGCTGGCCTATGTGGTGCTGTGGGTTTTGTTCCTGCCGCTGAGCATCCTCAATCGGGCGCAGTGGGACCCGAAGGCAGCCGACATCCGTGAGCTCATCCTCTCCAGCGCCATTGCCTCAGTCATCACGACCGCCGTCCTCGCCCTCGCGCTGGCATGGGTGCTGTTCCGCTTCCTGTTCCGGACGGCCACGTCCTATGACATTGCAGCCCTCCCCGTTCGGCGCGAGAGTGTTCTGCACGAATCTGCTCTGCGGCCTCGCCATCGCGCTCGGCACGCACCTGCTCATCGCGCTCATCACCTACGGCGCAAGCGCGCTGATTGGTCTCCCGAATTTCGTCGCGTGCCTGCAGCTTGTGGCCGCAGCGATGCTGGCCTTCCTCGGCTTTTTTCGGCTTTGCGGTGCTGCTCTGCATCATCGTGGGCAATGCCGTTGCCATGCCGCTCATCTATATCGTGCTGAACTTCACGGTCTATGTCGTGGTCCAGATCGCCACGGAGCTGCTCAGCAACTTTGTCTACGGCCTCGGCAGTGTCTCTGACTCCGTGCTCTCCCTCTCCCTGATTCTCTCGCCGATTCTGCTCGTCTTCAGCGGAAATATCCAGCTCATCTGGGGCTGGAATGCGGATTACACGGATAAGGTCCGCGTCGACCTCGGCGGCTTCCCGTATTTCTACATTTTCGCCGCCATGGGCCTCGTCTGCGCGGTGTTGGCCTTCTTCCTGTTCCGCAGACGCGAGATGGAGCGCAGCGGCGACGTTGTTGCCATCCGTGCGCTGCGGCCCGTGTTTTTGTGCCTGTTCTCCCTCGGCTGCGCGCTCGTCATTGGCTATCTGCTCGCGATGTTCGTCAGCAACGCCGACTATAACTTCCCGCTGATGTTGGCGCTGCAGCTGGCCGGCGCGTTCCTCGGCTACTTCGCCGCGCAGATGATGCTGCAAAAGACCGCCCGCGTCTTCGCCAGCAAGCGCGCATGGATCGGCTTCGCCGTGCTCTGTATCGTGTTGGCTGGTACATTCTCCGCCGCGCGCTTCGGCTTCTTCGGCTACAGTCAAAAAGTCCCCGACCCCAGAAGTGTCAGCTCCGTCTCGCTGCGCGGGACGCGCGTCACCGAAAAGGATGACATCGAGGCCGTCGTGGCCCTGCATCAGGAGATCGTCGACCAGCAGGAGACGCAGCTGGCCCTGCTCCAGAGTGAGCCCCTTATGACAACTGCTACATCACGTTCGACTATGACATGCAGGACGGCAGGACGCTTCGCCGCCGCTTCACCATCAACGGCACCTGCGAACTGGCCCGGAAGTTCGACACGCTCTACAACAGCCCCGGCTTCCTCCTCTCACGCGAGGTCATCCCCGGTGAGCTGAAGCAGAGCGATTTCGCCGGCGGCGCCATCCAGGGCTACGACAAGAACAACGAACCATATTACTATAATCTCAGCTCAAAGGAGGCCTACGAGGCTCTACACCACCTGCATTCTGCCGGATCTGGGCGATTCCTCGATGGGCGTGCGGCACTATGTCAACTTCCCGACGATGGAGACTGCCGAATACAGCTGGGTCGACATCTCTGTCGAGCTGGATATGTCCGATTCCTGGGTCCCGAGCGATCTGCGTTCGAGCCGCATCGAGGAAACCTATTCAGCCAATTACTATTACGACCTCACGGCGGACGCCACGCGCTCCTCGCCTACGCCGAGGCGCACGGCTTCCTCGTGCCCTGAGCGGCAGCGCAAAAAATCCGCCGCTTGACAAAGCGGCGGATTCGGGGTATAATAACAGTAACAGAGGCGCTGCGACACGCGGTTAGCCTTATGTGCTAGTCAAAGATTATGACCGCAACCTTGGCTCAGGGGGCGGTCATTTTCTTTTGCAGATCTGGTATACCAGACTGCAAAATGCTCACGATCAAAATACCGATCTGAATCAGTTCGGCAATATGTAACCATGTGCATCACCTCCCTTACTGGGAAGTGCTGACCGCCTGCCGTTGTGCAGCGCCTCAAGGCCCTCCGCGGGGGGCTTTATCATAGCATATCTGCCAATTCTGTCAAATTACTCCTATACAAGATTTGGATTGACATTCTCCGCAGATTTGTTATACTGAATATATGTTCTAAAAATATTGCAGAAAGGACCGGTGGCCCCATGAAAAAGCTCTGCGCCCTTTTTGTTGCTCTGTGCGCTGCTGCTTGCGGCGGCGATGCCCGTCTGCGCGGCGGAGGATGTCACGGAATACCGCATCGACGAGATTGGTCTGACCGTCGAGATCCCCTCCGATTACGACGTCTATTTGTACGATAACCTTCCGAACTGGCCGAATCAGATCCGTATGCAAAGAGTCTTCTATCTCAGATGGAGTATAAGGGTTTTTCTCTGATTGCTTTTTCGCCGGAAGACCGCCTGTTATTCAGCATCGGATACGAAGAAAATGATATTGGACAAACTTTTTGACGATTACCTGACGATGAACTTCTCCAAAAGTATGCAGAATACAATGACACCTCCTCTGCACCGGACGAGCGTTTCATTTACCATGGTCGTTATACATGGCTGATCGAATCCTCGATCGCCAGACGTTTTCCACCTATATTACTATAACTGCATCCACCTTTCTGGCGTTTGGCATGGCAGCCTCGTCTGATACCCTTACACAGGCTGATTTATCTCGAGCTACGCACCATCGTCGACAGCGCCGTCTTCGACGAGGACGCCGGAGCCGGAGTGGACAACGCGCACCGGCCCGTTCACCTACGAAAACGAGGACTATGAGATCTCTTTCCGCGTGGCGAACTGCTGGGCGCAGTATCTGATGACACAGTGGAAGCTGATGAAGCTTATTTCTACTCACAGGACGATGAGATGCGCTTATTTCACGCTCGACATCTATGACTACTGGGCGAGCCTGAGCGAGGACGAACAGGACGCCATCGACCCCCGCCGTGATCGACACGCAGTATTTCCTCCCGAACGACCTTTGCGAACCTGTTCGGCTATCCGTCCGGCTCCTTCTCCCGCATCCGCTATGGCGACGCGCTCTATTTCACGGGCAGCGACGTATACGATCAGGATCCGACTACGATCCGTTTGCCTACACCTTTTTCATCACCGTCCACAATGGCTACATCTACTGGTTCGAGTTTGAGGGCACCACCGACGACGCCCAGTTTGCCGACGTCGAGCAGATGCTCTCTCGCTGACCTTTCTGTCCGCCGCGCCCGCAGCCCAGACCCCCCGCGGCTCCGGTCTCCGCGCAGGAGCCAGAGGCCGAACCGGAGGCAGAGCCCGCTCCTGCCCTGCCGGAACCTGTGCTGGTCATCCCTCCTGGCTTTACTGGGCCATTGGGTTTCGCGCTGGCCGCGATCCTCGCCATCGTTCTGGTGCATGTCCTCCGTCGTCAGGATCACACCGACCACGATTCGCCGCGCTCCGTCCGCGATGCCGAGCAGCGCGAACGCGACCGCCGCGATGGGCCAGATCTTGGCCCATAAAACTGCTTCAAAAAGACTCCTGCATGACGCTTTTGCCGGATAAACAAAAGCCGCTATATTCGCCGGCTCCTTCTTCCTCTCCGAAAGGCAACCGTTTTGTCGGACTGTCCGTCGCGCAAGTGGCGCTCTACCGGATGAGCTACACCCGCATAATGGTGCCTCCGGTCGGAGTTGAACCAACGACACGCGGATTTTCAGTCCGCTGCTCTACCTACTGAGCTACAGAGGCATGTTGAGGCGAGGAGACATCCTCGCCTCATCATACATTATGGCGACCCGGAACGGACTCGAACCGTCGACCTCCAGCGTGACAGGCTGGCGTGCTAACCGACTGCACCACCGGGCCATATATGTTGGTGGAAAGTACAGGGCTCGAACCTGTGACCCCTGCTTGTAAGGCAAGTGCTCCCAGCTGAGCTAACCTTCCATTTCCACTCCGACCGCTTTCTCAAGCGGCGCCGCATCTCAGCGACGGGTGTTATTATACAGGCAGATTGGCCATTTGTCAATAGGTTTTTCGAAAAAATTCCCCAAAAACTTTTCCCACCTAAATTCTCAGGAAATCAGGCCAAAACTTGCAAAAACCTGTTCCTCCGTGCTATGATAGGTCGTGCCTGCGTCCTCGCGGACATCGAAGATCAGCGCGTAATAATAATCGCGGTCTGACAATATTTCCGCATGATAGAGCCGCCCGCCGTCCGTCTCCGGCGCATACCAGCCGAAGCTGCAACGCCCTTTCTCCCTCGTGCAGCACCGCGCGCAGCTCTTCCGCCGAATAGCCCGACACGGCATACACCGCCTCGTCGAGATCTGCCGCCGCGATGGTGCGCACGGCGATGGCATAGTCGCCGTCCGGATCGCGCATAGGCCAGCAGTCCGCCCGCCCAGAAGCTCCGCCTCCTCCGGCACGTCGAACACGATCTCCATCGGGGCCTCCGCCGCAGAAACCGGCTGGACGACCTCATCATCCACTGTCTCCCAAACCGGCTCCGGCCGCGAACAGCCTCCGAGCAGCACCATCAGCGCACACGCCAAAATCAAATACCGTTTCATTCTACTCCCTCCCGAAAGGAACCCATCATGCAAATCCTGTCCATCTACCTGTCTCTAATCAATGCGCTTCTCCTGCTTATGCTTGCGGACAAGCAGCGCGCAAAAAACACCGCTGGCGCATCCCAGAATCCGTCCTGCTGGCTCTCCGCCCTCGGCGGGAGCCTTGGGGCCTGCTCGGCATGTGGCTCTTCCGCCACAAGACGCGCAAGGCAAAGTTTCTCGTCACTCGTCCCGCTGCTGCTCGCGGCACCGTGCGCGCTGCTCTACTGGTTATCTGTCCATTAAAATGTTCTGATATTATATTCCGGCATTGACATCGCGCCGCAGATTCGATATGATGAACGCACTATATTAAAATTCCCGGCCCTTCGTCCGGAACAGGAAAGAGAATCAAAACCTATGAAACGTAACCTGACCCTGAAAGAAAATATTGTGGTGGCAAGCATGCTGTTCGGCCTGTTCTTCGGTGCGGGCAACCTCATCTTCCCCGTCAGCATGGGCCAACAGGCCGGCAGCCAGATGTGGCCCGCCTTCCTCGGC
>VOFC01003094.1_pt1 | contig 24639 bp, 47 predicted proteins | sample 5384161 | NCBI WGS metagenome assembly VOFC01 (sample SAMN12384722, study PRJNA508395) | human gut metagenome | isolation source: healthy gut B | host: Homo sapiens | reverse complement strand
CTCAATGAGAATCTTCGCCATCTCCTTTGGCCTTGTTCTTGGGAAGTGTCAGAATGGCGATTTCCACCTGATTCTCCTTCATAAATTCCGGAAGCCGGCTGATCATCTGGATCTCAATGCCGCGAACGGAAATTCCTTCCAGAACCGGATTCACGTCAAAGATTCGAGGACTTCGACAGACATGCAAATACCCTGTCTGGAGGTCAGAAAACCCGTCTTGCCCTTGGTCGTCTCCTGTTACTTAAGCCCGACATTATTATTCTCGACGAGCCTACCAACCATCTGGACATGGAGTCAATCTCCTGGCTTGAAGGATTTCTGGCAGCTTATCAGGGAAGCGTTATAATTGTGTCCCATGACCGTTATTTCCTTGACAAGATAGTGACTAAGGTTGTGGAACTGGACAATGGCGAGTCCCATGTATATAACGGAAATTACAGCTACTACGCAGAGAAGCGTTTTGAGATAAGGGCAAATATGATGAAGGCCTACCTTAACCAGCAGGCCGAGATCAAACATCAGGAAGAGGTTATCACAAAGCTTAAACAGTTTAATCGTGAGAAATCCATCAAGCGTGCCGAGAGCCGCGAAAAAGCCCTTGATAAGATAGATCGTCTGGAGAAGCCTACAGAAGTCAACAGCGAAATGCATATCGTCCTTGAGCCATCAATACTCAGCGGTGATGACGTTCTGACCATAAGAGGTCTTTCCAAATCATTTGCAGACAATACCCTCTTCACTGACCTTGACATGGACATCAAGCGTGGGGAGCACGTGGCACTGATCGGTGGAAACGGAACCGGCAAGACCACTATACTTAAGATGATAAACCGTCTCCTGGCAAAAGACGCAGGAACCATCGTTCTGGGCTCAAGAGTCCAGATTGGCTACTACGATCAGGAGCACCAGGTACTCAATATGTCCAATACAATATTTGATGAAATAAGCGACGCGTATCCTGAGCTTACCAACACAAGGATAAGGAATGTCCTGGCAGCCTTCCTGTTTACCGGGGATGATGTATTCAAAAGGATCGGTGATCTAAGCGGTGGTGAGCGTGGTCTTTTTAACCGGTACCCGGTATAATTGTTTACGATAAAGGCAATGTCCCGTAAGAAGGAATTGGCTGTTGATTTAAACAAGTATACACCGTACATCGAAAAGAATTTTCTTGCTGATGACGACTGCCTTTTGGGTATCGTGGGCGGTAATATATGCATTATACTGCTGTGCGACGACAGCGGAAGGGCGCGCGATAAGGCGGATTTATGCTATGATAATCTTTGCCGTAATATTGACGGTATGGTAACGGCAGGGCTGGGTATGTCTTATACGGCCGATAAACTAAGCTATTCCTACAGCGAAGCTATGGTTTCGTCGGAATACAGCAGCGTAGCCGGCTGCCTTGTTTATTATGAAAACATTAACGGGCTTGAAGATATTACCGCTTATCCGACTATAAATATCGAACGTATTAAAAATCTTCTGTCCAGCGGCAAAATTGACGAGGTTAACGAGGAAATAAGGCTGACAATAGCAGAAATGATTTCATGTAAGCGCCCCATTTTTCTTGTAAAATGCGTATGCTATGAATTGGTATCGGTAATTATCCGTGAAATTGATAAGCTGTCCGTCGGCTCGAAAAATTTCAATCGATATAAACAGTATCATGAAAATTGATAATTTACACCATCTGATACAGTTTGTCGAGAACATGAGTTACATGTACAGAAATTCCTATGAGGAGGCGATAAACAGAAAGAAAAATAGACTCTTATACACGATATCGAAGTATATATAAAGGAGCATTTTTGCGATAATGATTTTATGTCAACAAGATTGCGGACGAGTTTGGAATTTCTGTTTCTAATCTGAGCAAGCAGTTTAGAAAAATATAAAATTGCAATATTACCCAGTATGTGACAATGCTGCAGATGGAACGCGCAAAAAGAGCTTTTAAAAAACAACCGATTATTCAATGAGCGTAATTGCAAATATGGTGGGTCAGCAGGACGTTTCCAATTTTATCAGGAAATTTAAAGCGCATGAAAAAGTTACGCCCGGTGAATACAGAAAGAGCGTTAAGTAAATCGGCATTAACGGCGTGGGGAAGATTTGCCGTACGGCTATATTGCCTCGATTACATCTATGCCTTTTTTTCTAAGCTTTTGAAATGCGCTTTTATCGGTGAAATAATCCGTTACAATTGCGTCGACACGGTTTATATCCGAAATTTTTGCAAATGCAATTCTTCCTATTTTGCTGTGATCTCCCACAACAACAGTGCGGCGGCATCGGTTCATCATACTTCTGCAGATTTCCGCCTCGTGATGATAAAACGTGGAAATTCCGTTGTTAAGGTCTATGCCGTCTACCGACAGAATAAACATATCGGTAGTATACCTGTCAAGCTCGTTTAATGCGGAAACTCCGTATGTAAACTGATAATTGCTGTCAACATCTCCGCCGAGCAGAATTATTTTTGAAATTCGGGTTTGGGGCGCCTTCCAAAGCAAGAGCGATCGAATTTGTAACAATCGTCACTTTTTATGTCGCATATTGCCCTCATAACATAAATCGGGGGTAGTGCCCGCATTCATAATCAGCGTGTCGGAATCGCTTAACCGATCTCGCTGATTCTTTTTTGCTATGGCGCTTTTCTCGGTTGTATTCGTATTTAGCCGCTGCATAAAGGTTCATGTTATAATACGATTTGTAGCTTGTGATTGCGCCGCCGTGAACACGCGCCAAAAGCCCCTGTTTTCAAGCTCGGATAAATCGGCGCGGATTACGACTACCGATATATTAAACAGCTTGCTTAGCTCATTGACGCTTACGCGTCCTTTTTCATTTATGAGCTCAATAATTTTTATTGCGGCGTTCCGTTAGCGTTAATTGCATATAAAGCCCCCTGTCTATCTGTATGTATCATATCATTAACACAGAAAAAATGTCAACTGCGGCATATTTATATTGACAAAAAAACCGTAATATGTGATATATTTAAAAAGAAACAAAACAAAATATATAATGGAATAAAACGAAACAGGAAGAGACGTTTTTCCGCAATAATGCGTCAAAATACTCGCAAATACGACAGTATTAGCTGCGTTTTTCCTTGTACTGCGAAAAATTTACTCTAAAAAAATTCTACGAACTCAATAACGACTGAAAAATCTTGACTTTTCAAGGCGTAAAGTCGCAGGCATACTGACGTATGTCAAGACTGACAACGAAGAAAAGGCTGATTTTTCAGCGTTTTGAGCGAGTTCGGATATCGTAACGTCTGCCTAAGGCGGCGGGGGACGAGCTTTACTGAGGTGTGTTATATGAATAAAGAAAACATTTGTCCTTATGAGGGACGTATTTAAAATTGAATCGGAGTGTATACGCGAAATGGAGAGAGCTTTTTGATGAGAGCGCATATGAAAAAAGCGGTTGAGCTTTTGAAAAATGCGCCGCGCATCGGGGCTTCATAATGCCGTCACTTTTGCACATCTTATGTGCTGCATCGAGCGCCCGGCGCGGTTTATCTCTCCTGCCGAGGCAGTGCACGGTGCAACGGGTTTTCTGCAAAAGATGATGTTTGCATTTTGGCATCGCGCGGAGGTAAAACAAAAGAGCTTTTTCCTATTATGGAAATCTGCAAAAAGAAAGGGGTGAAAATAATAACAATTACCCAGAATACGGAATCAGAGCTTGCATTGAGTGCAGATGTCGTTTTTAAAGCAGCATGTTAACCGCGAAACTGACAGGTATAACGCGCAGGGCACAACTTCATCAACTGCGCTGGGAGTGATTTTTCATCTGCTTCAGACCGCGCTTATTGAGGAAACCGGCTATAAAAGCGAGCAGTTTGCTCTTATTCATCCCGGCGGTGCGGTCGGAGAAAGATTAAATAAAAAATAAAGGAGTTTTAAAAATGGATTACAAAGTATTTCAAAAAGGAAATTGAACTGCAGTCAAGAGGATGGATTCCGACTTTTCATGACATTTCAAAGGAAATTAATGAAATCGTTGAAGCGTCCGGTGTAAAAAACGGAACGGTAAGCATTGTTTCGCATCACACAACATGCTCCGTTATGGTTCAGAGTGCTCTGCATGATATCGATTCATTTGATTTGGAATTTTACAGCATGATTTGCTGGACATTATGCGCAAAATGATTCCGGCTTTTGCCGAGGAGCATCAGTACCGCCACCCCGGTCCTATTCATGCAAAGTACGGAAGATTCGTTGACGAACCCGGCGACTACTCAAGTATGAACACCGACGGTCATCTCCGCAGCTGCTTCTTCGGAAGAAGCGAAACAATGACAATCAAGGACGGAGTGCTTGACGGCGAAAAGTTTGCATTACGTTTATTTCATCGATTGGGATCACGTTATCGCACGCCGCAGACAGGTTAACGTAACGGTTATGGGAACAACGGAAAGCGTTGGCGACAGAAAGTGGAATAACGGTGAGGTTATCGATACAAAACGTAAGTTTACGGACGAGGAAAAAGGCTGACGATATCCACTACACACTTCAGCAGCAGAGATAAACGTCATGTATTTGTCCGGAATTTTTGCAGGCATGGGGCGGAGTTATTTAACTCGTTTAAGACGCAGTAAAACCGATAAAAACCGCAAAGAGCTTTTAACCGTCCGACAGGATTATACCTATGAATTAATAAAGGAGAAAAATATGTTATACATTCTTGATACTGCCGACATTGAAGCAATTAAGCATTGCAATGAATTTTATCCGTTGGCAGGCGTAACTACAAAATCCGTCGATAATATCAAAGGAAAATACTGATTTTTGGAAGCTTGTCAAGGAAATACGCAGCATTATAGGCGCGGAAAAATGCTTCATGTCCAGACGGTTCAGACAAAAGCCGAAAAATCGTTGAAGAAGCGCAGCTTCTTAAAAAGGAACTCGGCGGAGAACTTTATGTTAAAATACCTATCGGCGAGGAAGGCTTAAAGGCAACGGCAGAGCTTAAAAAAACTGGGCATCGGCGTGACGATGACCGCAATCTTTTACACCGGCACAGGCGCTTATTGCGGCGAAGGCAGGCGCAAATTTGTTGCTCCGTACGTTAACCGCCTTGACAATATAATCGGTGACGGCACGGACGTCGTTGCGCAGATTGTTGAACTGATTGATAATTACGGACTTGACTGCAAGGTGCTTGCAGCAAGCTTTAAAAACGCCGAGCAGGTGCATAAATGCGCGCTCTGCGGCTGCCACAGCGTGACGGTTTCGGCGGATATAATGAAAACCTTGATTTCGCATCCCATGACGGACGCGGCAATTAAAGGCTTTGACAGCGACTGGAAACGCGTTTACGGGGGACACAAAACGATTCTTGATTTTTAAACCGCATGGGTGGTAGACACCTTTTTCCCAAGCGCATTTCTTAATTTCGGTCTATCCCATTACGGACGATTATGAGGAAAAAGGATATAAATAACGCGATTAAACAGTTTAAAGGGCAGGACTTTGATTCGATAGTTGTTTTTGCATCGCAGGATGGATTCCGACTCATGCCGTTGTAAAAGTTACAAGAGCATTTTCGCGAAAAGCCTATGGTGATTTGGGGACTTTGCGGCTGGACAGAGGGTGACAGACTGGTCCAACCGCCGATCAGGCAGGAACAACGGCGATAAGAAAAACATTTTATGACTTAGGCTATACGTTTAAATACGTGTACGATATTGTCGGACTTGAATCAAAGACCGACAAGGTTGTAAACTTTGTAAAAGCGGCGCATGCCGCAAAAAGCTTCGTCATGCAAAAAAGCAGGCATGGCAGGCTACCGCGATATGAATCTTTACGGTACGCTCTATGACGGCGGCTCGTTAAAGCGTGAAATAGGCGCGGAAATCGAAACATTTGAAATGCTTGAAATTTAGCAAAGATACCGGGAAATAACCGATGAGCAAAACAAGCCGTAATTGACAGATGCATGTCGAAGTGGGATTTTCTAAAGCCCGCAAATCCCGAAAGCATGAAAAACCGCGGGCAGGTTATTACCTTGCGGTTAAAGAAATATGCGACGAGAGAGGCTACGACGCCGTTTCGTTAAAAGATGTGGACGGAATGAAAAGCTTTTAGGCTTTCTCCGGCGCCGATATTCATGCTTCTTTCAGACGAAGAGAAACTTTGTACGATTCCGGAAAATGATTCTCTGGGAAATATTACACAGCTTATGGTTAAGTATCTTACGGGGCAGTGCGCATTTTACCTTGAGTTTTACGAGTTTTTCACCGACAGAGTGCTGGCAGGCGTGCCCGATTATGTGCCGGCAGAGGTTGTTGACGGAAAGGTGACTGTTATGCCTGCGGCGTTCGGCGAGCTTTCCGAGGGCATATTAAATGTAAAGCAAGGTAAAAAACAGGTAAGGTTACTATGTGTGCCGGCTGACATATGATGACGGAATGTATTATATGCATATGGTGACAGGCGACGCAATTGCTCCGCGCAAGTGGGAGGAGGCAGGCTGGACTCAGCCCGGCACCGCAGCTTCCGGGGCTTGAAATCAAGCTTAATGATGTTGAGAACTTTGCGCAAAACGTTATGTGCCAGCATTATATAATTTCTTACGGCGATAATACCGAGCTTGTTGAAAATCTCTGTAATATTTTAGGAATACAGATAATAAGATAATTAAAGGCTGCAGACTATAGGTCTGTCAAGACACCCGATACAGGGTGTCTTTTTTTATGCAAAATGTCCCGACTTGAGCATAATGCCAAATTTTGGTGTGAAAATTGCGTATTAATTATAACATTTGCCACAAATCTTTTTTGTAAAACGTTTTCAATAAAAGCCGCATATTTTTGCTTTAAAAACCGTTTCGAAATTTATTTCAGATATCAAAATAGGTAAAATTTGTACATAATTGTGCAAAATTAATAAAATATATTAATGATTTTGTGAATATATTTGCATTTAAGCCTTTGTAAAACGTTAAACATTATGTTATTATGAAATAAAGAAAGGGCAAAGTGCGCGGATTTGCGCTTTGCCGCAGAAATATTTTTTTTAAGTGTGGAGGGTGTATAATATGAAAAAAATTATGCAGGTAATACTCGCAATTGCTGTTCTTTGCTGTTCGGTGCCGTTTTGTGCGCACGCGGACGGGGCAATTGACAGCGGAGTTTTAAATTTTGACGGCGTAACAGATACCGCGGGCATTGAGGCTGCGCTGAAAGCGCCCGGTTATCTCCTTGAGGCGGCTTTTGTAAACACAGATGGCAAAAATACGATTGCACCGGCTGAGGCTGATGCGGAGTTCGGTACAAGTATCGCTGTTCACAGAGAGGACAGAAACACGGGACTTACGGTTATGTCAGTCGGAAACGACAACTGGATTACGGACGACCTTGTGTTTGAATTTTCAATAAAGAAGGGCAGTACCGCCTCTTCGTTCGGCTGCGGTCTGAGTACGAAAAGCGAAGCATCATATATTTTTGCTTTCGGAAATAACGGATATGTTCAGTTGTGCGGAAAAGATATGGTGCAGTATGACGCGGATACGTGGTATGACGTTAAACTTGAATACCACCCGAAAAGGCATATGCACTTCTTTACCTCAAAAACACGGCGAGGAAAACTATAATACATACCGTTCCGTTTTTTTGCAAAGGATTATTGGGGTGTACAGCAGAAAAATCTGAGCGACGGCTATACAAAAATAGAAATCGGCTATTTAGGCGGTGAGCCCGAAACGGCATATATCGACAATATCAGGTATTACACAACGAATATCGGAACCGTAACCCTTATCAGCGATGACTTTTCATCGGTACCAGAAACTGTTACGGATAATTCGGCGGTGACAGATTACACAAAGCAGTGGCGCTTGTACGGCGGCGACAAATGCACCCCTTGAAACCGCACAAGTTGACGGTAAAAATGTACTGGCTATAAATGCGCAGGGCGGATGGGTAACCATCGGAAAGCTGATAAATGAACTGCAGCTTCCGGAGGATACCACAAGCATTGTGAAATTCGGGATCGGAAGAAATGATGAAAATGCTTCGGTTTTCTTTAGTCTTGACGTTGACGGAAGCAATGTAAAACAGGTTTTCTATTTCCAAAAGACGCACCAAGCTCGCAGGTACGGGATTATTACAATGCTGCGACCGGAAAAATTCTTAATTTTTGAATATGTATACAACAAAAACAGGGAATTTCAAGGGTTCTGACTCCGGCGAGCGGAACAGGCAGATATTTCGGAAACGACGTTAACGCAGTGCTTTCCGGAAGCATTGATTTTCAGATTGCCGCAGGCGACAATCCGACTACGGTGTATCTTTCGGATTTTGCCTATGATGCCCTTTGACGACAACAAGTGCAAGCTTTTAAACGCAAGCCTTTTAAGCGGAAACGCAGGCGCGTCCGCAGCACTTGACGATCAAATAATTTTTTGAATTTAATCAGCCTATCGTTTTAACAAACAATGTTTCAAGTAACGGCTGGGATATCGAATGTATACTGAAAGACGCGGAAAAATAACGAAATCAAATGCGTGGTATATCCGAGCCAGACCGAGCCGAATAAGCTTACGGCAGTACCCCAGGAAATGTTAAAGCCCGGTACGGAATACACTGTTACACTGCCGAAGGTTCAGGGCGGATATGATTCGGAAATCACAGCAGATACAAGCTATACATTTACCACGGCGGATTTCAAATATGAATTCGGACAGCCGGTTATGGAGGGTAGCACAATTAAGGTTAACGCAAAAGTGCGTATATTTCCGGCAAAAAGCGGTAATTGTTGCGGCGGCATACGATGCTTCGGGCAGACTTACGGGATTTGACTCAATGCCTGTAAGCGCGTCTAAGGCAGACGGCGAAACCTTTGAGTTTACGCCGGAATTTAAAGCGCCTTATACAACAGTAAAGGCATTTGTATGGAGCGATCTTGAAAATATCAAGCCGTACGCAAAAAATTATTCAAACTGATATTACGCAAAGCTATTGAAAAGAAGGGATGGATTTTATGGGTTTTAAGAACTCTGCGGTTAAAAAAAAAATCATTTGTATGTTGTTGGCTTTTATGATGTTTCCCCTCGGCAATTTGGCCGTAGGTGCGGAAAACGTTACATATGCAGTATCAGAGGACTTTGAAAAATATAAAATCGGCAAACCTTTCGGAAATGGTAAATTACGTTACCGACAAGGGCAACGATTACGCAAATAGAGGAGTCCGGCGGAAACAAATATCTGCGCATGAGTGTCACAACGGATAAGGACATTCATTACGATATCAACTTTTCATCGGCTTTAAGCGGTAAATTTACCCTTGAATTTGATATTATGTTTAAGGATTACGGCGGTGTTCAGAAGCTTGTTGAGTTTATGGACGCCGCACGAAACGACACGTTTTTTTGTGCACCTTTGAGGCAGACGGATATTTAAAGCTGCCCGACGGAACAAACGCGGCGTCATATGCTCTTAACAAGTTCTACCGTGTGACAATGTCTTTTGACACCGACAAAGGAACGATGGATTTGTTCTTTAACGGAAAAAAGCGCGCAAGCGGATATGCGCTTTCAATGAAAAGCGCCGCAATACTGCGTATTCATTTGCGTCAGCCTGCCGGCGAGAGCAGTATCTGCATCGATAATATCAATGTGTACAGCGGAAACGGCTCGGCAGACGGCGAGAGCGTAAGCCCGGTGAATATCGACACCGAATCTATTATGAAAAAAATGCGTCCGCGCTTTATATCGGCAAAAGCAATGCGCTGAAAAACGGTAAAAAGGTGTACACTTCTGCGGAGAAAAATATAATCCCTTACGAAAAAAGACGGAAAATACATGGTGCCTGTCAGATTTTTTTTGCCGACAGTATCGGCGCAGAAATAAACTATGACGAATCGGACGACACAACTCATATTTCGTACAATGATAAGGAAATCGTGCTTGGGATAGGCAGCAAAACATGCAGCTTAAACGGCGGCGAAACGGAGCTTTCCGTTCCTTGCGAAATCGGCGGCGGAAACGCCCTGTATGCACCCGTTGACGATTTGTGCAGCATGACCGGGCTGTTTTTACACACGGAGGAAAACGGCGTTATTATATACAGTGCGGACGACATGAGCAATATTCTCGACTGGCAGAAAAACACAAACGTTATGAGAAGAATATGCGAAAGCTACATGTTTGACGATATGTCCGGTGAGGAAATGGCAAATCTCCTTGCCGCAAAGATATCCCAATAATCAGCACCCCCGTCTTGTTATGACGGAGGATAAATTTGAAGCGATAAGAAATCAGGTTTTCTCGCCGGACGGCGATGAAGTATACAAAAAAGCCTATGAGCACCTTAAGATAGCGGCTGATACGTTTTTGACACAGCCCACCTCCGGCTACTATCTGCCGGACGGCATAAGGCTTGAGGCAACAAGAGAAAATGCACAGCGTATTATTACCCTTTGCGCTGATGTATAACATATCAAAAGAGGAAAAGTACGCCGAAAGAGCATGGCTTGAAATGTACACTTCGGCATGCTTTAAGGATTGGAATCCCTATCATTTCTTAGATGTGGGCGCTATGGCGACAGGTATGGGTCTGGGCTATGACTGGCTTTATAACTGGATGGACGAAAGCCAGCGCAAAATTGTGCGCGATGCCATTGTAAAGCAAGGGTATTTCGCCCATTATCGAGGATTTTGACGATATGCCCAGAAGCCGTTCATGGAACTGGCGCGGAGATTTGGCGGATAACTGGTGCCTTGTAATTTCCGGTGTTGGTTCGTGCGGCGCCATGGCAATCGTCGATGAGCTTGACGGTCAGAACTTAATAAATGCTCAGCGCGCCATGGAGCAGTGCCTTTTGGATATAAGAAGGGCGCTCAGCCTGTTTTCGCCTTTGGGCGCGTACGAGGAAGGCCCGTCATACTGGGAATATGCCATGAAATATTATGCGCTTACAATAATGTCGCTGGAAACGGGCATAGGCACGGCGCTGGGGTATGACGACATACCGGGATTAAAGCTTACGGATAAATATCTTTTTGGCGGTAAACGGTCCCGTTAAAATGTTTAATTATCACGATGCCTACGCAAGCGACTCAATTGTTCCGCCGCAAATGATGTATATTGCAAAACCACTTCGGCAGATATTCCGAGGCGAAAAGACGTATTTCCGTGATTATGGACAGCGAAGCCGTAGCGGCAGGAAGCGCCTATGCGGATATGCTGTACTATGACCCGAAGCTTGGAAGTGCGCCGGAAAACAGCGGGATATGGACATATACATGCCCATAAGCGAAATTGCGGTAATGCGCAGCGGCTGGGACAAAAACGACACATATGTGGGGCTTCCACTGCGATGACCCGCTTTCGGGCGAGAGCCACGACCATATGGACGCCGGCACATTTGTTATGGACGCAATGGGCGAAAACTTCTTTATGGATGTGGGCTCGGACAGCTACAACATACCCAACTATCTCAACTGCTACCGCGTAAGAGCAGAGGGACACAATACGGTTATATTTAATCCCGATGAGGGTATGCGCAGAAATACGGCGGTACGGCAAAAATAGTAAAGACCGAATTTAAAAACAGGGGCGGCTTTGCTATAGGAGATATGACAAACGCCTATGACAGAGAAAAAAACAGGCGTTACGGAATTTAAACGCGGTATAAAGCTTGACAGTGACAGACACAGAACCGTTGTACAAGACGAAATCAAGCTTGAAAAGCCTGCGGGAATGTACTGGTTTGCCCATACAAGAGCGGATATTGAAATAAGCGAGGATAAAAAAAGCGCGATACTTACCGTTAACGGCAAAAAGCTGATTGCGGAGATTATGACCGGGGACGGCGCGGAGTTTAGCGTAATGGACGCAAAACCGCTTCCTTCATCGCCGGTTATAGCGGAGCAAAATCCGAATGAGGGATACGGAAGCTGACAATCCATATTCCGCAGACCGACAGCATTAATCTTGCGGTTTCATTTGTCAATTACGACAGAAAATACAACCCGGCAAGGTTTAATAACAGCTTTGTTGCTTTAGATGATTGGAAAATTGAGGACGGAGATATAGTTGAGCCGGAGTCGGCAAAGCTTACCGCACTTAAGGTAAACGGCGAAACCGTAGAGGGCTTTAAACCGGAAAAACTTGAGTATAACTATAATGTAACAGAGGAAAACGCCGGAAAGCTTACCGTTACCGCCGAGTCGGAGCATGAAGTAACGATTACACAAAGCGAAAACGTAACGGGCGACGACGACTGTTTTGCTACGCCGGCCGACCCTTTAATGTATCCTTCGGAATACGTGATACACTTTAATTCGCAGCCTGAAATTCTTGTACCCTTCGGCAAAGAAAAGATAAAGCCGGTTAAGGTTACGGCAAGCGATATTCCCGAACCGTTAAACGGACCGGAAAAACACCGTTGACGGCAGCCTTTCCACACGCTGGTCATGCCCGGGTGCATGCTGGATAGAATACGACTTGGGTTCCGTTAAAAAGTCGGCAGCATGGGAATCGCATTTATGGAGGGCGACCAAAGAACGGCACAGTTTACCATAAAGACCTCAAAAGACGGTGTTAATTACGATACATTCTATTCCGGTGACGCAACTTCGACATTACAGCTTGTTAACTATAAGATGTTTTCAAGAGAAGTGCGGTTTGTACGGGTAGAGGGCAGAGGCTACAACGGCAATCCGGACGAGTACACAAGTATTACCGAGGTGGAGTTTTATGAAAATTAATGCAGTGAGGGCGGCGGCTGCCGCAGTGTGCGCCGCACTGTTATTCGGAATAATGCCATGCGGTGTTTTTGCCGATAGTATTTCCGCAAAAAGCGTTTGCCTTTTGGGCGGTGATACGCAAAACGCCTTTTTGGACGATACAATTGCGGTTGAGCTTAACACGGCGCCGTCTAATATAAATTCCGCAACGCTTTCCGTTACGGAAAACGGTACGGAAATCACCGGCGCGGATTATGAAATAAGCCTTGAGGAAATACAGTTTACGTAAAATTCAACAACCTGAAAAAGGGCAGCTATTATCTTTGCCGCATATCCGGGATATGCGGCAAACCGATAGACTTTTGCTTTTAAAACCGTCGGTTTCGATATTTTGGTACAGGACGTTAAAACCGAGGGCGGCAAGGTGAGCGCGCGGTTGTAAAATCGGGGTATAAAGAGCCGCGCAGCGTCAGCGTTTTAACGGCGCTGTATGCCGGCGGCAAATTGGAAAAATGCTTTGTAAACGATGCTGCCGCAAATTCGAGAACGGGCAGTACGTTAAACTTTGATATTAATTCCGAAAAGACTTACGACGATATAAAGGCTTTTGTTTTTACGGATATAAAAAACATACGCCCCGCAAGCGAAAAGGAAACCCAAAACAGAATAAAACCGCTTTACTATGAGAATTTTGACAGCACCTATGTTGATGACGGCGCAATTCAGAAATATATAGTAAGCAAGGGGCAATGAATTTTCCGTTAAAAATATCAACGGCGAGCGCTGTCTGAGCATGAATCTGAATACGGAAAACGATATATTTTTCCAGTATAATTTTGGCAAGGCGATAGACGGAGCTATAACCTGCGGATTTAATATAATGCTGACAGACAGCGACCAAGTGACAAAGCTTATACAGTTTGTCGGCACAGGCGGCAGCGACGCTTTCGTTATGACGATATCCCCCAACGGAACGGCGACCCTGCTTGACAAAAAATTTCGGTGCCGCGGCAGTGCTTGCAAAATCTTAAGAAAAACGTTTTTAACAGGGATTGATATCTGCGTTGACTCGCCGCGAAATAATGAACGTTTACATTAACGGCGATAAAAAGACAAACGATTATTCTTTAAATACGGCGCGTTGTCCGCATTCAGGATTCATCAGTGGTATCCGCGGGGCAAAAAGGGCGAGGTGCTGCTTGACAATATTTCCGTGTATGAATGGGATAATGTTATTGCCGATGAGCAAATCGAGAGAGGAATACATATGGACGTAAAAAGGTAATGAAAAACGCTGTTGCAATGTATCTCGGTAAAAGCAATGTGCTTTTGCACGGTGAAAAATCCTATATTTCCGATGACAGAAGCATTGTGCCTTACGAGGACGGCGGAAAAATAATGATTCCGGTGCGGTTTTTTGCCGAAAGCATAGGCGCGGCGGTGCAGGACGGCAAAATCACCAAGGACGGCAGTTCTTTTGAGTTTGAAAGCGAGTATGCCGATGCAGGCAAGCTTTGCAATGCGTTCGGGAAATCACTCCATGTTGAACAAAACGGCATTATTATTTACAGTGACGAAAACATGGACGATATTCTTGACTGGCAGAAAAATATGAAGCTTATGCGCACGATATCCGAAAGCTATATGTTTGACGATGTGACCGGCGACGAGATTTACAGCCTGCTTAAGGCGAAAAATCAAAGCCATCCGCGGCTTTTGGTTACCGAAGATAAGCTTGAAACCATTAAAACAGAGCTTGCCAAAGGTTCAAGCTGCGACGCGACCATGCAGAAGGCTTTATAACAACCTGAAAACGTGGTCCGACAGATATCTTGAAATATCACCCTTTGAATATGCCAAGGACAGCGAAAATATAAGGCTTACCACCGAGGCGAAAAGCGAAAATGCCTCAATGATGATAACCTGTGCCCTTATGTACAGTATCTGCCGCGAGGATAAATACTTTGACAAGGCATGGGAGATAATGTCCCGCCGTGGCGGCATTCCCGGACTGGAACCCTTCCATTTCCTTTGACGTGGCGGAATTATCGTCCGCAATGGGAATTTCGTACGATTTGCTTTTTTATGACAAACTGACGGAACAGCAGCGCGAAACCGTGCGCACCGCTATAGTTGAAAAGGCGATAAACCCCATAACCGATGATTTTGACCACCTTACAAAAAGAGGACTACAGCAGAAACAACGATAAATGCCGTTCATGGAACTGGCGCGGCGAGCTTGCGGATAACTGGTGCCTGGTTATAGCAACAGTGGGTACATGCGGAGCCTTGCCGATAATGGACGAGCTTGACGGCGATGATTTGGCTAAGGCAAAAGAGTTGTTGCCCAGTGCCTTATAGATTCAAGACGCGCACTCAGCCTTTTTGCTCCCATGGGCGCTTACGAGGAGGGTCCCAACTACTGAGGCTTTGCAATGAGATACTACGTTTTCAGTATGCGCGCCCTTGAAAATTCCGTGGGTAACTGCTTTGGTTATGACGATGTGCCCGGGCTTAAAGCTGACCGGCGAATACGTTCTTGCGATAAACGGCTCCAAGGGCATATTTAATTATCATGACGGCAATGTTCCCAACGAGCTTTATGCGCCGGAAATGTTCTGGCTTGCGGACAGATTTAATAATTATGAAGACGCGGTTGCACGTATTAACCGCATGAAGGTTACCTGGGCGGATTCGTCCGATTTCGCACCTACCGATATTTTGTATTATGATACAAAGTTCAGCAGTGCGGACACAACCGGCGCAAGCCTTGACGCATATCTGCCTATTTCCGAGGTTGCTTCAATGAGAAGCGGCTGGAACAGCAAAGATACATATGTGGGATTTCACTGTGACGACCCCATTTCCGGCGAGGGCCACGACCACATGGACGCAGGCACGTTTGTGCTTGATACGATGGGCGAGAAATTTTTCTTTGACTTAGGCTCCGATAATTACAACATACCGAATTACCTGCAATGCTACCGCGTAAGGGCGGAGGGACACAATACGGTGATTTTTAATCCCGACAGCAACTACGCCTTTAAATACGGCGGAACGGCAAGCATTGTAAAACATTCGTTTAAGGAAAACGAAGCCTATGCCATAGGCGATATGACAAATGTATATACAGCCGACAAAGGCGTAAAAAGCTTTTTGCGCGGGAGTTAAGCTGGATAATAACAGAACGCGTGTTACCGTTCAGGATAAGTTTGTTTTAAGCAAACCTGCGGAAATGTACTGGTTTGCTCATACCGAAGCGGAAATCACGGTTTCCGAGGATAAAAAGCGCCGTGCTTACCAAAAACGGCAAAAAGCTTCTTGCAACCATTGTAAGCGGCGACGGTGCGGAATTTTCCGTTATGGACGCAAAGCCGCTGCCGGCTTCACCCGTTATTAATGAGCAGAATCCCAATGACGGCGTGAGAAAGCTTACAATACATATTGAAAATTGCACCAGCAATGAAATATGCGTAACGTTTGTCGCTTATAATGACAGCGCAAGCAGCATGCAGTACCTGCCTTTAGAGCAGTGGTAATTATGATTTTCGGAGGATATAGCATGATTAAAAAACTGATTACTGTATTAACCGCAATTGCTGTTTTGGTTGTTCGCTGCCGCTTTTTGCGTATGCGGACGAAAACGGAATTGACACCGGACTTTTGGATTTTGAAACAGTGACCGGTGCCGCCGGAATTACGGCTGCGTTTCGCGATACCGGGTATCTTAACCCCGGTGACGATGTTATTTTAAATGCGAATAACAGCAGTGTGGAAAGCAAAATAGAAACGGTTACCTGGACAGATGATGCCGACAAAGATTTCGGAACAAGCATTGCGATACGCAACAAAAGCGGCTATCCGACGCTTCGTGTTATGTCGGGCGGCGCCGCCGGGACTGTTACGGATAATTTTGTTCTGTCGTTTTCATTAAAAAAGGAAAAACCGATTCCTCATTTGCCTTTTGTTATGTATATCGGCGGCGATAAGTTTCCTCTCGCCTTTGCCAACAGTGGATATGTTAATCTTTGCGGAAAAGAAACGGCAAGGTACGAGGCGGACACATGGTATGACGCCGAGCTTAAGTTTAATCCGTCAAAGGCGTATATGAGATTTTCCTTCAAAAAACACTCAGACAGTGTGTGGAATACATATGACGCATTTTTTCACAAAAGACCTTTTTTGAAAGCCCGGTTGACACCACCGGCGGATTCAGCCGTATAGAAATAGGATATATAAGCGCCGTAGACGAGGCGGCCTATATGGACAACATTCGGTATTATACTGTCGGCGCCGAGGATATTGTTCCGTCAATGAGTTCGCTGAACGACGATTTTTCGGAGCTGCCCTCGACATACACCAACGGCACAACGCCGGACGATTACGCAAAGCAGTGGCGTACGGGAAATTTTAATTCAAGCCACAGGCTTGAGTGTACGGAGGTTGACGGCGCGAGGGCGCTGGCACTTTGCGGAAATTTCGGGCTACGGATTTATCGGCAAGCCGATGCCGGAACTTCCCGAGGATACTACAAGTATTATAAAATTCGGGCTTGGCGTAAGCACGGAAAAATGCAACGGTGTATTTTATAGTCAATAATACAGATACTTCGCTGTTTAGCCTAAGCGGCGGCAGTCTGATTGTTGAAAATGACGTTAAGGAGCGGTTTGAAGGCTTTGAAGCCGGAAAAATCCACAGCCTTCAGTTTGTATATAACAGAAAAAAGCAGATTGCACGGCTTATTCTGCCTTCGGGGGATATAGTGAATCTGCCGAAATTTAATTTTTCAAAAGAGCTTGGCAGCGTTGATTTTCAGCTTATTACAAGCACAGACGCAAAAGCTGTATCTGTCGGATTTCAGATATGACATAGCCGGCGATACATTCGATGTAACAAATAAGTATGCAAAAAGCGGATTTGAAACCGCAAACCTTGACGATACAATAGTTTTCGGGTACAGTCAGATTATATCGGAAGACTCTGGTATCACATGCGAAATACGCGAAAAGGGCGCGGCGGAATACACGCCCTGCACCGCGGAAATCAAGCTTGACAAAATAGAAATAAAGCCCGAAATCATGAAACCCGATACCGAATACGAAATCAGGGTAAACGGCGCAAAAAGCATTTTTGAAATATATGCCCCGGAGGAAAGCTACAGCTTTAAAACCGCGGATTTTTGATATAAACGCCGCGGCGCCGAAAATGAATGACGGCAAAATTTCGGCATTTATTTACCCGCATATTCAAATGCGGCGCCCGTGTCGGTAATCGCCCTTACCTCAGACGATAAGGGGAATTTGCTTGAAGCCGCAGACTTTACGGTTTACGCAGACCAAAGAGAGGGCAAAGGAATATACGGTTACGCCTTCGTTTACACTGCCTTACAAATCGGTAAAAAGCTATTTGTGTGGGACAATATAATAAACGCCTGCGCATATTCCCCTTCCGCGGAATACGGAGCGACGGGCGGCTGCGGCTCCGTCTGCCGGTGAAGGCAGCGAACCGATAAGCGAGGTGCGCATCGACAAAAGCGCCGGAAAGCTTATTATATCCGGCTATAATAATTCCGATAAGTATAACACGGCGGTAATTGAAGTTTTAAATGACGGCGTAGCGTGGAGCGGTGACGGAAAAGCGCTTACAAACTACGACGCTTCAAAGGACGGTATTCTGATTATCTGTGCTGTCTTACACAGATTGACAATTTGGGCAAAAACAAGCCCTACACTCGTTTCGCTTAACTATAACGGGGACAAAATACCGAAAATTATGGTTCGTTTCGGACGCGACAGCGCCGTTTATTTTGACAGCGAGATTATCGAACGGGTAAACGCCGCAAAGACTGCGGAGGAGTTAAAGGAAATTCTGCTCAATGATGATTACGTAAAAAAAGACCGTTGGCGATAAATACAGCCTTCGTATAAAAAGACGAAACGGCGGAAAATATATTCTGGAACACCTTCCTTGAGGAGAAAAAACAAGGTGCTGGGAACGGATAAGCAGTTTTCGTCTATGTACGGAATTGTCGGCGCCCTTGAGAAAAATATTAATTTAACGGTTATTAAAAGCGCCGATACAGCCGATAAAATGGACGCTGCCGTTTCTGTTTTAAAGCAGGATAATGAGCTTAGCGGAAATTCCTTTGATTTGTATTTTCGGCGAAGGCGTTTTTGCCGGCAAAAGCTATTTAAGCGACGGCAGTAAAAACGGCTTTTGAAAAACGGTGCAAATGCGAAATTCCTATGAGAATACCGCGGCATTTGTAAAAGACCTTGCACAAAACACGCTTTTGTATTCTGTCTGCGGTAACGGCAGCAAGTATAACGTGTATGACATAATTGCAAATTCGGACCTTATAACAAAAAGCAATATTACAAAATATACCGCGCTTAAAAAGGTAAATCAAATCGAGGTGTGCGATAAAATTAATACCGCTTCCGTACCTTTTGAGAGCATAGCCGCCCTCGAAAGCGCAATCCGCGATTATGCGGGAGAGTATGACGGCAGCAGCTCCGGAAACAAAGCTCCCGGAGGCTCCGGCGGCGGCTCGGGCGGCTCGGGCGGTTCCGGCGGATTGCAGTCATCGTCAAAAACAAACAATACCCCGTCAAACGACAGCGGAAAGTCCGATACGTACAGCGATTTGGACTCTGTTTTGTGGGCAAAACCGCAATAGAATCACTAAGCAGCAGAAATATCGTTTCGGGAACGGGCGGCGGCAAATTTTCACCATCCGAAACGGTAAAAAGAGAAGAATTTGTAAAAATGCTTGTGGGTGTTATTAATGTAAACGTGTCCGAAAAGGAAGTTAATTTTTCCGATACCGATAAAAACGCATGGTATTGGGAATACGTGAAAAAAGCGGCGGCAGGCGGAATTGTTATGGGCGTCAGCGACACGGAATTCGGAATAGGACGCGAAATAACAAGAGAGCAGATGGCGGCAATGATAGACAGAGCCGTAAAGTCAAGCGGTTTGGATATCCCGCGGAAAGCGGCTGCCGAATTTTCCGATTACGGCGCAATAAGCGATTACGCAAAAGAGGCATGCGGCTTTATGGCGGAAACGGGAATAATGAACGGCAAAAAAACGGCGGTGTGTTTGAACCGTCCGCCGCAGCTACCCGTGCCGAGGCGGCAAAGGTTATATATGAGCTGCTTTTTAAGAACGGAGGCGACAAAATGAAATATAAAGAATAGTTATCGGCTTTATATATTGTCAGCCGCTTTGATTTTAAATCAATTTACCGTGTTTTCCGCAAACGCGCGTGATGACGACGTTAATTACGTTACGGCTGCCGTAAGACTCGGGCTTATGACCCAAAAACTTGCGGCAAACCCCTCCGGTGAAGTTTCAAGAGGCGACGCGATAAGCTCCGTTATTAATTTATACAGCGAAAACACTCCCTCTGCCGAGGACGCGGCATTCAGCGATATAAACAGTAAAAGCGAATATTACGAGGCGGTATGCCGCGGAAAAAACTTAGGCCTTGTGTCCGGTTTTCCGGACAACACCGTGCGTATTGACGAGAAAATGTCGGTGAACCATGCGGTTAAAATGATTTTGTACGCCCTGGGTTACAGACAGGTTATAAGCGACGGAATGTCCCTCGGCGACGCCGCAGCTCAGGCAGGCTTTTGCAGCGCCGGTGACGCGTATGACGAAGGACCGCTTACTGTTTCAAAGCTTGCAAGGCTTATGATTAAGGGCGGAGAAACAAAAATTTTGCTGTCCGCAAATATCCGCAGCAACGGCAGCGATATGCGCTATGACTACAAGCTGTCAGAGAAAACTCTGTTTGAGGAAAGGCTTAATATATCATGGGTTTCCGGCATTGTTACATACTGCGGCGGCGCCGATTTAACCCCTTTGAAAACGCAGCCGGTGAGGATAAGGTAATTATAGACGGCGTTTCCTATAACGACACTGTGACAGCCGAAAATTATATCGGCTGCAATGTTCGGGCGTATTACAGAACGTACAGCACTTCGGGCGAGAAGGATATTCTTTACATGTACCCGAAAAACAATGAAATTTTGGAAATCGCCGCCGATGATATATCGGATTACAGCGGCGGAAAGCTGTATTACTATGAAAACGGAAAACGCCAAAGTGAAAATCTTAATATCGGCTCTGTGGATTTTATATACAATAACAGTATCTGCACCAATCCCACCGAAAAGAATTTAAAACCGGAGGACGGTTTTGTACGGATTATCGATAACGACAGGGACGGCATTACGGACGTTGTTGTATGCGAAAACTACGAAACCGTAGTTGTTGACAGCGTTTCAAAAACGATAAAGTAATATACGGTATGTTTGGCAATGTGAAAATCGAGCTTGATAAATACGAAAATGTGCAGTTTGTTTCGGAAACAAACGAAAAGTTTGATATATTTGAACTGTCAAAGTGGGACGTGCTTTCCGTGGCGAGAAGCGAAGGACTTGAGAATATAAAGCTTGTGTATGCTTACGGCGTGATTGAGGGTACGGTAGACGAAATCGATTACAGTCCCGACGGCAGCAAGCTTGTAATCGGCGGTGAAACATATAAGGTTACGGCAGATTTTGCAAAGTATGAATTTCCGGATATATCGGCAGGCACCGGCGGAACGTTTTATCTTAACACCTCCGGCAAAATTGCCGCGTATAACGAAGCAGGGAGTAAAAACTATGGCTTTATGATAAAAAGCGACAAGCTGCCCAACAAAATGGACGATGAAACAGGCGCAAAATGCTTACTTCCTCCGGGAAAATACAGATATTCAATTATGCAAAAAAGTTTCGTATAACGGAACAAGCGTTTTGCGCGCCGTCCTTTCCCGCAATTCCCGAAAATACCCTTTGTATTTACGAGTTAAATTCCGACGGCGATATTAAAAGTATTGATACGGCAAAGGGGCAGCTACGGTCTGGAGGAAAGCGGACAAAACGATGTTATAAGAAAGGTTTATGACGGATATACAAAGGACGACGCCGGTATGCCGGACACCGAGTCCGCCGAAGCCCTGACGTATAAATCAAATACCGCTATTTTGGGCGGAAAGGTTTGCCTTGCCTCAAATGCGGTGGTATTTGAAATACCGGTGGGAGAGGAAAAGGCTGACGAAAAGTACTATAAGGCGTACAAAAAGAGATGACTACGCCGAAAATGACAAGGAAATGCGTGTTCAGGCGTACAACTCCGACCCGGACGCCATTGCGGCGGACGCGGTTGTGGTTTATGTAAAGCGCGGCAGCTATGACGCGTCGGCGGTATATGACGATACGCATATCTGGGTTATAAATAAGATATACAATGTTATGGACGATACCGGAAATGCGCGAAAACAGCTTGAACTTACCGACGGTAAAATGCGTGCGTCGCTGTTTGCGGATACCACCGCCCTTAACAGCCTTACGCTTAACGGCAAAGCATATGCCTTAAAGGAGGGCGACATAATACGGTGCGATTATGACGAGGATAACAATATCACCGCATGTGTGGTTTTGTATTCCGCAAAAAGCGGTGAAATGGGTATATCAAACCCCAGCACCGACAGCTTTGCGGCGTCATTCCGGGTTGAGATGTGTTATGCGTATAAAATAAAAGAATCCCTTCTTGTTACCACAAGAGATGACATTAAAATTCGGCGTCATTTGTTGACGAGGCATCTTTAAAGAACAAACAGTTAAGAAACCTGTCAAGCTACGGAATAGTATATTATAATTCGGAAAAACAGGAGGTTTCTTCCGGCAGCGGCGGCGACTTGCTTAAAGGATTATATAAGAAACGATGACGAAGCCCATCTTGTCAGCCATTGCGCTGGTGCCGGCCTCAGAGGTGACACACCAGTACAGGAAGTCCAGAGTAGCCTGAATGTCGGCCTCGGAAGCGGCGTTGTTGACACACCAGAAGTTCTCGGAGCCGGTGCACAGGCCCTGGTTCTCCTCGCCCTCAGCGCCGATGTAGATGGGCAAGATTGTCGTCGCCCAGATCCTTCACGTCATTGTAAGCCCAGGTGCCGTTCTGGTAGAACACAGCCTTCTTGCCCACAAACTCAGCCACAGCGTCGTCGCCGGTCTTGGAAGCCAGCAGCTTGGGATCGCAGGTGGAATCGGTGATGTACAGATCCCAGATCTGCTTGTAGTCATCCAGATAGGTGCCCTTGATGGCATCGGTGGAGCTGATGCCGTCTGCCTTGTACTCGTAGTAGATGGGCAGGTTGGCCAGGTGGGTCTTGAAACGCCAGTCGGAAGAGCCGTCCATACCAGCGGAGGTAAAGGCACCGTCCACGCCCAGCTCAGCCTTGCGAGCCTGGATATCGTCGGCCACCTTCTTCAGGTCGGCAAAGCCCTTGATGTCGTCCTGGGTATAGCCAGCGGCGGTCAGCAGCTCCTTGTTGTAGATGATGCCGTAGGTCTCGATGACGTAGGCGATGGCAGCCACAGCGTCGCCATCCTTCAGGGCGAAGGAATCGCTGGTCAGCTCACCGTACAGCTGGCTGCCGGACAGGTCGTAGCAGTAATCCTTCCAGTTTGCCAGACCCACAGGGCCGTTGACCTGGAACAAGGTAGGAGCTTCGCTCTTCTCCATCTCGCTCATCAGGGTGGTCTCGTACTGGCCGGAAGCGGCGGTGACAACGGTCACAGGCACGCCGGTCTCCTTGGTGTACTCAGCGGCCAGATCCTGCCAATCCTGATCCTGCTCCGGCTTGAAGTTCAGGTAGTAGACCTTGCCGTCTGCCTTTGCAGCGGTGCTGGAAGCAGCGGTAGAACTGGCAGCAGAGGAAGCAGTGCTGCTGGAGGAGCCGCCGCAGGCAGCCAGACCCAGAGCAGCGGCGGAAACGCCAGCGGCCTTCAGGAAGTTACGACGAGTGATCATCTTTTTCATAATAAGTTCTCCTTCTTATTAAAATTACAGATCAACTATATACTCTCCGTCTTTCGACGGAGGGAATACAAAATTTAAATTGCCCTTACGCTTTCGCCCTGCTGCAGCTCTGGCTGCAGGGTCACGGTCTGAGCGGGGGTGCCGTGCTCGATCTGCCGCACCAACAGCTCAATGCTCTGCAGAGCGATCTGCTCGCTGGGCTGGACGATGGTGGTCATCACAGGCACACAGTAGCGGGACATCGTAATGCCATCAAAGCCGATGACCGAAACATCCTCCGGCACCCGGAGCCCAGCGCTCACCAGCGCCCGGATGGCACCAAAGGCGATCACATCGCTCATGGCAAACAGGGCAGTGAACTCAGCCCGGCGGGCCAGAAGCCCATTCATGGCGTGATACGCGGACTCGAAATCGTAGTTGGACAGGCCGTAGAGCTTGTCCTCGAAGCGAATGCCCGCATCCTCCATGGCTTGCTGCGCACCCTCGACGGCGCATCATGCTGGGGTGGCTCGTGGCCGGGCCGCCCAGCACGGCGATTTTGCGGTGGCCCTGCTGGATGAGGTAGGACACAGCCTGATAGGCGGCTGCCCGGTCATCCACGCCCACCATGGACAGGTTGGGAAAGTCCAGCTTGTCCGACACGAGGGTGGCCAGCACCGAAGGGACGCTGATGTTGGCAAATCCTTTCTGGAAGTTTGCAACGCTGCCGCCCAGGAAAATCATGCCTTTAGGTTTGATCTCGCGCAGGATCTTTTCAGCGGCGTCGATCTCGTTGGCATTCTCGTCCAGATAGGAGACGATGCCGTTGTACCCGTAAAGGGTGGCGGCCCGCTGCAGCTGCACAAGAAAGTCGGAGAAGAAGATGTTGCGGGTGCCTTTGACCACGAACACCAGGCTGCGCGACTGCTGGATCTTGAGCTGCCGTGCGTTGGTGTTGGGCACAAAGCCTGCTTCCCGCATTACCTCCAGGACTCGTTCCTTGGTCTCCGGCCGGACATCCGGGCGATCGTTGATCACACGGGAGATCGTGCTGACGGAACAGCCGCTGATCCG
>VOFC01004512.1_pt1 | contig 24644 bp, 46 predicted proteins | sample 5384161 | NCBI WGS metagenome assembly VOFC01 (sample SAMN12384722, study PRJNA508395) | human gut metagenome | isolation source: healthy gut B | host: Homo sapiens | reverse complement strand
GCTGAGTATCGTTACAAGGATTCCTACCGCAGCTATTTTAAAGATCAGTCCTATTCCCATCTTTCCCCGTCCTTTTCTCTTCTCTCTGTGGTCTCCGGAACCGGCATCAGACTAACAATAACAGTATCAGCAGACCGCTCATGGCTCCCAGTCCTACGGAGAGCCTGCATTTCTGTGTAATTTCCCGCTGCTGCATATCCGCCGTATGTTCCAGTCCCTGTCTGGACAATTCGATACTTTTTATCTGCATCGTTTCATCCGCATAGCCCTCTTTTTCCGCAAAACGCAAAAACTCTTCAATGTCTTCTTTTTTCAGAGGAAGCATCCGCAGCTGTCTGCGAAAAAGCTTTTCTCCGCCAGTTCCAGAAAACCAGCATCCTCCGTCTCCGCATATTCACGGTATACTTCGGTGCAGATCTCTCCCAGCCTGTCTTTCCGTTGTCTGCCGGTCTGTCGGCAACATTCCGGAAGTGTTGACCCGTTGTACCGGATCTCACTGATCCACTGTTCCAGAATGCGGATGAGTTCCCTGATCGTATATAATCTTCCTAAGAATTGCTGCCGATACCACAGTCCCATTCCAAAGCATCCCAACAGAATCAGAAATCCTCCGAGCATCTGCATTCCATCCGTCCCCTTCCCTTTTAAGATCACTATGCGGTCAAATATCTGTCGCAGGCAGGATTCCCCAGGCGCTTTGCTGCGTCCGTCTCGTCCGTTCCATGCAGAGTGGCCAGCAGACCGCAGCCGCAGGCCGCTGCTTTTTTGTAAGGCCCGCCTGTCCGTTTCCTCCCCAGTTCATCCACTGCAATGACTTGAGGTGACATGGAACGCAAAAGTAATAACATCCCCTGAGCCTTGGGACAGCCATCAAGCACATCCGTCCGCATCCCCAGATCATTCTGAGGTCTTCCCAGATAGCTTCCCGCCAGCTCCGAGCGCTCGTCCACCACTCCCACCCAAGTCCCGCACCATACGTATTACCATCGGAAATCTGACGGATCAGATCCCTGAGCAGAGTGGTTTTGCCGAATCCCGGAGGCGATACAATCAGGGTATTCTGAAATTTTCCTTTCTTATATAATTTTGGCAGGATACCGTCAGCTGCTCCCCGGATCTCATGGGCGACCCGGATATTGATAAACGCAATATTTTTCAGAGTGCGAATCACTGTTTCATTTTCCAACACAGCCTGTCCGCACAATCCGATCCGGTGTCCGCCTTCCACAGTCAAAAAAGCCCTGTCTGATCTCATCGGCATAAGCATACACCGAATCCTGACACAGCCAGGCGATCAACTCCCGTATCTCCGCTTCCGTCACCAGATGCGCTCCGTAAGGATGCTCCTGCCATTCCCCGCCGTTATTTAAGAAATAATCTCCTCTCGATGTTTCCACGATCACCGGCCTGTCCACACGTAGACGGATCTCGCAGATTTTTCCCCCATTATCCGCTGTCTTCTGCCAGAATGCTCTTCTCTTTTGCGGAAAGATACGAAGCAGGCTGTCCATGTTTCTCCTCCCGTAACTATTCAGAACCTCATGCGCAAAATCGTTCCTTCGGAACTTCTCCTTTGCGAATGCAGGCATTCATCAAGACTTAGCTGATATTTAATGCTCTGAATAGTTACAATATATGTCTCCGTGGACAGGATATTCCTTTCAATCTTCTCTTTTTTTCTATAGTGTGGTATAATAAGCGATAACTGTTTTTATGACTTTTGTTTTGGAGGTTTTTATGAACATAATCATTGTGGGCTGTGGCAAGGTTGGCTACACCCTGGTAGAGCAATTAGGCGGTGAGAATCACAATATCACCGTGATCGATACCAATGAGGAAAAGGTGAATTCCATCACGGATGATCTGGATGCCATGGGCATCGTGGGCAATGGTGTCAGCTTCCAGACACTGTCCGAGGCCGGCATTGACCATGCTGATCTGCTGATCGCCGTGACCGGATCCGATGAACAGAACCTTCTGTGCTGTGTCATTGCGAAAAAGGCGGGACATTGTAAGACCATCGCCCGTGTCCGCAATCCTATCTACAATAATGAGATTGCTTTTCTGCGGGAAGAACTGGGGCTTGCCATGATCATCAACCCGGAGCTGTCCAGCGCAGCAGAGATCGCCCGGATCTTCCAGTTCCCTTCTGCAGTTAAGATCGATACTTTTTCCAAGGGAAGGATCGAGCTTCTGCATTTCCGCGTGACCCACGACTGTCTCTTAAATAATTATGAACTGATCCATATCCGTACCACCTTAAAATGTGATGTACTGGTATGTATGGTCACCAGAGGTGATCAGGTGCTGATCCCCCGGGGTGATTTTGTATTCCGGGAAGGCGATGTGGTTGCTATTGTGTCCACTCCTCCCAAGGCCAATGATTTCTTCAAAAAGATCGGTATCGGCGCCGGCAGGGCACGTACTGCCATGATCGTCGGTGGCGGAACCATTGCTTATTATCTGGCAAGAAGACTTTTAGAAGTCGGCATCCATACCAAGATCATCGATCAGGATCCCGCTCGCTGCGAGCATCTGAGTGAACTGCTGCCCAAGGCTTCCATTATCTGCGGCGACGGTACGGATGAACGTCTTCTGATACAGGAGGGGCTGGAGAACGTGGATGCTTTTGCTGCGCTGACCGGGCTGGATGAGGAAAATATCCTCCTGTCACTGTATGCGAAACGGACTTCCCGCGCAAAGGTAGTCACCAAGATCAACCGTATCAACTTCAGTGGGGTCTTAAGTGATATCAAGCTGGATACGATCTCCTATCCGCGCCTGGTAACTGCAGATATGATCATTAAATATGCACGATCCATGAACGAATCTCTCAACAGTAATGTGGAGAATCTGTATAAGCTGGAAGACGGTCATGCGGAGGCACTGGAATTCTACATCAAAGAGGATTCTGCCGTTACCAATATACCTCTGAACCGTCTGCACATCCGGAAAAATATCCTGGTCTGTTCCATCGTCCGCGGAGGACAGGCTATTATTCCCAGTGGTCAGGATGAGCTCCATGTAGGTGATTATGTGGTCGTAGTACTGACACATGCACGGCTGAATGATATTAAAGATATTATTGAAGGGTAATTTTGTAGAAGGACACTATCATGAATTTTGCGATATTGAGTTTTATTATCGGATTTATTTTACAATTTGAAGCTTTATTCTTACTGCTTCCCTGGATCGTTGGTATGATCTACGGAGAATATCATGTGGCACTGATCTATCTGGCGACTGCAGTTATTTGTTTCATTTTAGGAAAATTATTAAGCTTTAGGCAACACAGGACGTTTTAAGGAATTGTATGTCAGGGAAGGCTTCACCGCCGTTGCCCTGGGCTGGTTTGTCATGTCTGTTTTCGGTGCTATTCCCTTCGTTCTCACCGGAGAGATTCCTTTTTATATTGATGCTCTCTTCGAGACGATCTCCGGCTTTACGACCACAGGTTCCAGTATCCTGTCCGATGTGGAAGCACTCAGCTATGCCAGCCTGTTCTGGCGCAGCTTCACTCACTGGATCGGCGGTATGGGCGTATTTGTATTTATTATGGCGATCCTGCCGATGATGGGTGGCTCCACCATGAACCTGATGCGTGCGGAGAGCCCGGGGCCTTCCGTCAGCAAGCTGGTACCGAGAGTCCGGGATACGGCGAAGATCCTCTATGGACTTTATATGACGATCACTGTTCTGGGCGTGATCATGCTATGCCTGTGCGGTATGCCGTTGTTTGATTCCCTGTGTACGACCTTCGGCAGTGTCGGCACCGGTGGTTTCGGTGTCAAGAACAGCAGTATCGGCGGTTACTCTCCACTGATACAGAATGCAGTAACGGTACTTATGATCTTAAGCGGTGTCAATTATACGGTATATTTCTGTCTGTTAAGCAGGCAGTTTAAGGAAGCTTTTTCCATCGAAGAAGTTCGTTGGTATTTTTTGATCATTTTCGCCAGTGCTCTGACGATCGCCTGGAATATCCGCCCGCTCTATGCAACTTTGGGAGAGACACTGCGGCACTCCTTTTTCCAGGTAGGAACGATCATCACCACCACCGGATTTGCCACCACGGATTTCAATATGTGGCCGCAGTTGTCGAAGACGATTCTTCTGCTTCTGATGATGATCGGCGCCTGTGCCGGCAGTACCGGTGGCGGTATAAAGGTATCCCGTGTGCTGATCCTCTTCAAGGCGATCCGCAAGGAGCTGTCCATGATGATCCATCCCCGGATGGTGAAAAAAGATCAAGATGGACGGACACAATCTGTCCCACGAGACGCTTCGTTCCACCAATGTCTATATGACGGCTTATTTTCGCATTGTTCAGTCCTCTGTCCAAATGCGTGCTGATGTTCGATATGCTGGCCGGACGACTGGAACTCTTCCCCATGCTCGTGATCCTGCTGCCGTCCTGCGGGAAGAAATATTAACTTGAAAGTTACGAGCCATGCAAAAATAGAACGGAATACCTCGGTGGGAGCTTGCTCACACAAGAGGTTATTTCGTTCTATTTTTATACCGTGCGTCCAACGGACACACTCGACAGCCGTCAATGAAATAAATGTGGAGCGCCCTTTGCGACACATTTATGAATTGGGTGCATGGCTCGTAACGTAGGGGCCGTAAAATCCACGCAGAAAGGGACTGCCCGCCCCGACTCGGATGCTATTTTCTAAAGGAAAGTGGCCAAGTGCTTCTCACCATGACGGGGCCGCCTTTACGCTGCCATCCATGTCGCTTACCGGCTAACGCGAACATCGTGTTCGCGTTGCCCCTGCGGCTCAACCACTTTCCAAGAAAATCTCACAGTCTCCGCCGCATCTACGTCTGAGGGAGCAGTCCTTTTCTGCTGGGTTATGAAAGACATCCCAATTATTTAGACAGAGCATTTGAGAATACATGTGCGGAATTAAAAACAAGAATCTAGTATGTGCGAAAAATCAAGAAATCCATGCGAATAATTCAAAAACAAGAATTAGGTAAAAAAAGTAGGGAAAACAATAATTCAAAAGTCAAAATTAGTATGTGTAACAAGTCGGAAAATACATGCCTTAAAGCAAAAAATAATGATCCGGCATGTATGATAACGGGAAAACACATGCGCAATAGGCTAAAATGGAAAATAGGTATGTAAATCGCTTTAGGAAACACATGTATAAAATTTGAAAACATGAATTAAGTATGTGAATGACTTTGAGGAATACAGAAACCAGTAACAAGAGATAGACTCAGTGCTTTTTTCATGGGATTTTCAAAACGCAGAACGCCCACGGTGGACGGAATGTCCTTCCGAGATGTTTGTCGGAGAGGTGGTGATATTTTCTCGAAAAGTGTAGAAAAACAGGGTGGAGCGAACAGGACGTTCAAGCGATCCGGACGTTGCCATGGATGGCAACTGGAGCCGTGCCCGTACGGTTTAGAACCGCTACTCACTTTTCGTCAGAAAATTCCCACCGGGAGACCTTACATCGAGGAAGGACATTCCAGTCCGCCATGGGCGTTCGTGGATTTTTAACTAACTCTCAATTTATCAGTTTCTACAGCCAGCCTTCGATCAGGCTTTGAATTATCCACGCTACTTCCGTGGATGGCAAGTCCTCTTCCACGATCGCGCCTTTTGCGGTCTTACGGATATCGTCCTCGGTATGTGACAGGCCACTGCCTTCATGAGTACAGAAAGGGATGAATGGTCTTCCCATGAGAAATCATAGGTCTCTAGAATGTATACTGCCATGGGCATGGTGCCGCAGTAATTGGGGTAGCCTAAGTAAATAAGCGTTCAGATTTGTGGGCAGATTCACAAGCTCCGGTCTGGCGTTCTCCTGAAAATCCTTTCTTGCCTCTGCCACACAGGTATCATAATCTGCCGCATAAGGTACCTTCTGCTCAATCTTAAACAGATCCGCTCCGGTGATCTGTGCGATCGTTTTTGCCGCTTTTTCGGTATTGCCGACTTTGATGTAGCGGTGCTGACCGCAAAATAATTTTCGTCTGCTCTGGAATAAAATACTACTAATTTTGCCATTCTTTATCCTTCCTTTCTCTTTTTATTGCAACAGCCATGCGATCTCCTGCTTGTAAGGAGGAATCGTCTTCTTCGTTTCTCCTCGGCGCAGAGCCAAGGGGTTTCAAAATCTTCGGTACCCCTGCGAACCGCTCGTCATGAACGATCCGGTGCAGAGTCTCATAACCGATGGTGCCCTGCCCGATATTGGCATGGCGGTCCTTGTGGGCTCCTAAGGGATTGAGGCTGTCGTTCACATGGATCACTGCAATCTGGTCCAATCCCAGAATCTTGTCAAACTGCGCAAGCACACCTTCGTAATCATTCACCAGATCATATCCGGCATCGTTCACATGGCAGGTGTCAAAGCATACCCGCAGTCTGTCCTTCCGCTCTACTCTGTCATAGATCTTTCGCAGCTCTTCGAAAGTTCTGCCGACCTCACTGCCCTTGCCTGCCATGGTTTCCAGTGCGATATTGACCTCACTGTCATCCGCATCAAAGCACCAGATTCAGTCCCTTTGCGATCTGCTCCACGGATGCTTCCACACCGGCACTTAAGGAAGAACCCGGATGCAGTACCAGTACCTTACTGTGAAAGGCTGCGGCACGCTTTACTTCTTTGCCAGAAATTCCACGCCGAAATCAAACATTTCCGGCTTCTCCATGTTGCCTAAATTAATAATATAGGGAGCATGAATGACCACCTCTCTGATGCCTGCCTTTTCGGCATAGGCAAGTCCCTGCCTCCAGATTCAAAGTCCTTTATCTCTTTTCGTCTAGTGTTCTGGGGTGCCCCGGTGTAGACCATCAGCACGTTGGCACCGTAGTCTGCCCGCCTCCTTCACAGAGCCTAAAAACATCTCTTTTCCCGACATTCCCACATGGGAACCCAATAATATCTCAGCCATGATCTCTCCTTATCCGGAAATTCTTTTTCAAAATTTATCATCTCACAGCTATCAGTTTGGCACAATCGGGAAGGTTTTACAAGAGTTTTTATTATACCGCCTATCTCCCATATTTCTTTCATTTTAAAAGATTCCACACTACATTTCTATAATGTGAATCTTTCAATATAGAATATCTTTTTAAAACATTTTACGGTAAAATTGTTAGCAACTCTTCAATTTTTTTAATGTGGTAATCTGCTTTGGCGTACGAATATGCTTCACCAGTTCCTACCGCCTGCATATTTCCAGCCTTTGCTGCATCAATACCCGCATAGGCATCTTCTACAACAATACATTCCTCCGGTTTGCAAATCAAGGTACTCTGCCGCCTTTAAAAACACTTCGGGATCCGGCTTTGATTTTGAGATATTGGTACCATCTGATATTGCATCAAATGCCTCTTCAAGTGCCACTTTTTTCAAAATAATCTTAGCTTTTCTACTGGATGAGCCCAGTGCTATTTTGTACCCTCTTTCATGTAAATCTGCCAACGTTTTTCGCACTGCATTGCTCACATCCGAAGGTACCATATTTTCAAGATAAATCCGTACCATACGATATTCCCAGCTGCTGAAAATACTCCTTAACTGCCATTATAGACCGGTTATATGTATAGATATCACTGTCAGAATCCACCCGTGCAAACGTTTCACTATCATAAACTGCCTGTTGCATTTCCTGATATAAATGAGAATACGATACCTCAATATTTTGCAGATATGCGGTTACGATATTGCTTTCCGCCCTTCTGTTCTTCCCCCGTACCCATTTCCGTCGATTCATCTTCTCATCCTTCTCTTTTCACTGACCAGAAAGGGGAACCTTTCCGCCTTTCGGTTTCAAAGTTCCCCTATTCAGGATTATCTTATAAAATTCGTTCGTATACGGCTCTCTTCTTCCGGCAGTTTCAATCCCATTTTCAGTCCCAGGTTCTTGCAGTTAATGAGAAATGCCATATTGTTCCCAAGGGTTCGCATGGTCTGCAATCCCTCCAGATCCTGCCGCACGTCTTCCGGGCAGGTCCCGTGTGCCATGTTCCAATACTGAGAAGTGACAATGGGCATCTGCATGAGACCGAAATACTTATTCATCTGGTCCCAGGTTGCTGTGGTTCCAGCTCTTCTGGCCGAGATCACGGCCGCTGCCGGTTTCAGCCGGAAGTGGCTGCTGCCGCCATTCAGATCCGCATAAAAGACTCTGTCCATAAAAGAAGTCATGGCTCCTGTGGCACCCGCCCAGTGAACGGGAGTTCCGAATACGAATCCGTCATAATCTCCGGCAATCTCCAGGAATTCATTAACCGAATCCTGGAACACACATTTCCTGTGCCCTGACATTTTTACAGGCAATACAGCCACTCAATGCTTTATTACCAATCCAGAAAATGTCCGTATCCACTCCGTTATCATTTAATGCTCTGGACACCTCACACAATGCGGTGTAGGTGCATCCCTCTCTGTGGGGGCTGCCATTGATCAACAATACTTTCATTGTTGCGCTTTCCTCATTTCCTTATTCATTCAGATTCAGAGAAGCCACCCAGTCTGCCGCATCTGCATCGGATGCACCGGAGCTAAATCTGTGACCTTCCTGCCAGTCACCGGTCCCTGCCATCTCTTCCAGAAGATTGCCGCTGTCACCCAGTCCGGAAGATGAAGAGGTGCAGAACGGAATCACGGTCTTACCCGTAAAGTCATTGCCTTTGACAAAATTGTCTACCGGCCATGCTGCGATTCCCCACCAGATCGGATAGCCGATCAAAACGGTATCATAAGAATCCCAGTCTGCGGGAGTAATCTCTGTCAGTGCAATATCCCGAAGGCTCTCATCATCATGCTCTCTGGATACCCGGCTGGAGCTGTTAGTCCAGTTCAGGTCATCACTGGTATAGGGCTCTACCGGAGTGATAGCTGTAATGTTCCACCCATACTTTGGTGGTCAGGAAGATCTCCTCTCAGGGAATACCTGACTCCTGAATAGCCTCTCCTACTTCTTCCTCATTCACATAAGCATTGGCGGTATCGATCAGCTGGTATCCTTCTTTTAATACAAAGCAGCATATACCGATTCCTGTGCCTCATCCGGGCTCAAGAGAAATGTTCCCAGACCTGCCATGGGCATTTTTACGCCATTGTTTAAAGTAATGTATTCCATCTTTTCCAAAATTTCCATACGATAACCTCCTGTCTGTAACTATAGAATTCCTTTATCTTTACAGTTTTATTATAAGAACTTCTCCTCACCGGCAGAAGTCTCTGTTTGTTTTTCAGTATTAACCCTGGGGTTATAATCCGTTACTTTATTTAAAGTTTCATGCATTACAACCATAAGAGCCAAAAAGAAACTTTAATGTAAGTCTGTCACTCAGCAGACTCGATATAATTTGTCCCCGCGGAAATAATGGAGGAATAAATACCTGCATATGAGAGCGGTACTCCAAACGCAGCATACATATCCGGCCATGCTGCTCTAACATTGAATCCGGCAATCCCAGACTTATAAATGCTAAATATATAATTGCTAAAATAATATGAGTCATCTTAGCGCCTCCATATATGCCATATAATACCTTTGTCACCGAATAACAGCCTGTCCCCATAATAGGTAACAAACACGATCATTCCCATCATCGCTATGTAATCCGGCAAAAAACAGTCCAAGGCTTTCCTGTGGTCCGAAGAATACAAAATGGCTCTTTAAAAACAGATAGTTCACGATTCCTCTTTATAAAAGGCATAGCCTCCGTAAACTGCGATCAGCAGTCCCGGATCTTAGCGACGCCTTTCATGGGAAACACTTTTTCCAGAATTCTGAGCATCATGTTCCAATGAAGTCCCAGATGCACCGCCATAAACAGAAATCCCCAGTATGCACAGAGAATATGGATGCTCCTTGCCAGATTGGCCACCCCTTTGATCCGGACGAACCGGAAAATATAGTTGGACAACAGAATACCGCTCACCATGGAGCCGATCATCGTCAGAGCCAGCAATATTACGATCACAGTCTGCAAGATTCTGTGCACCGTATATTTTCCCCTTGTAATGTTTCCCATCCATCTTCTGTTCAGAACATGATGCCCTATGACTAACAAAAACATTGCCATGCCGATCCACTCATGGGCTTTTTCCCACCAGCTGATAGGACATCAACAATAGCAGGGCAAGTGTCATTCCGGAATCGGCCAACAGTCTGATTTTCAGATTTTATTCATTTTGTAATTCCTTCTACTGTTCTTACTAATTTCTCCACCTTTTCGGAAGGATCCTTCGCATACAGGAGTCCGTAAGGCATTTTATAGTCCCATTCCACCGGAAGGATCTTCATGAGCGGATGTACGCTCTCCCAGCTTTTGATGGCAAGCAGCATGTCATTACTGTTCTCACAGCGGTTGAAAATATCGACGTTGTAGAAATCAAAATCTGCGATGGTGATCTCCGGATATTTCTCTGTCAATTCTGCTCTGAGTGCATCCACATAGCAGCTCCAGCCTTTCCTCATCATAAGGAGCCGCTCCTTTCAGATCCTCCGGGGTCAGCACCTTTTTTCCCCCGCAAGTCTGTGATGCAGGGCTACCGCCACGCAAAAAGGTTCTCTGACAGCTCCACGCCGTTGCACTTACGCAGTCCAGCATGGTCTCATCAAAGATTCCAGCGATCACGTCTATATTCTGTCCCAGATTTACAAGGATCTCTCTGGCATTCTCCGGGGTATTCTCAAAGGGAACCAGTTTAAACTTGACCTTGGGATACTGCTCTGGATCCTGGGCCAGAGTTCCACAAAGACCTGCGGCGGTGTCATGGGTGAAATTCCCACCCGGATCACATCATCTTCGTCATTCCCGGCTTTTTTCGCTCTCTCGATAGCTTCTTTACTGTAATTTACCATATATTTTGCATCCTGATAGAGGGATTCTCCCGCCGCCGTCACCACAAGACCTCTGTGGGTTCTGGCAAAAAGCTGTACTCAAGATTATTTTCCAACGAATTGATCTGCTTGATCACCGCCGGTGGGGAAATATACAGTTTGTCCGCTGCCTTGCTGAAACTGCCTGCTTCCACCACACAAATGAAGGTATCCAACTGGGGATTGTACATCATTTCTGTTACCTCCTTCTATTGAAAAGGTCTCTTTCTTCCTACGACCAACATTATTGCATCATATAGTGTGATTGTAGCAGTCGGTAGTAGCTACCGGTCAATGTTTTTATATTTTTTAAGAAAAACGGTGAAGCCTGTTGACTCCACCGTCGTATTCTTACCCTTTATGTTATTTCAAACTCTATTTGCAAATCTGCCGATTTACAGGTGTTCCAGCAATCCGCTGATCCCCTGTTCCTCATAAATATCCTTGTAATACGCTACTTCTTCCTGATCTACAGGCGCCTTGTCATCGGTCATGAGGTAATCTCCGGTCACGTAGGCACTGCTGTTGTCCGCTACCCGCTGCATCATGTTCTGCAGTCCCGCATCTGACAGATTCTCCATGATCGGATAATACTTCTATCATATCACTGTGCTGGGAAGCAAACAGTTCGCGGTTGGTGGAGCCTGCCACGTCTACAGTATAGACATTGTCAAATACGTTGACAATGGTGTCGGCAAGGTACTGATTGATATCCCCTTCCTTGTTGCCGTGCATGTTCATATTGACTACCATGACACCACCGTCCTTCAGATGATCTTTGACCATGGTAAAGAATTCCACGGAAGACATCTGGAAAGGAATGGTGATGTCCTGATAGGCATCCACCATGATGACATCATAGGTGGTATCCACCGCCTGCAAAAAAGCCCTGCCGTCATAGGTAGTCACCTTCACATCCTCCGGCAGGGAAAAATATTCTCTCGACAGCTCCGTGATCTTTTCGTCGATCTCCACGCCCTCGATATTCATATCGCCGAAATATTTCCGGCACTGGGTCGCATAGGTTCCGGCTCCCATACCAAGGATCAGTACATCCATGTCCTCTACCGGTTTATCCGGCACCATAAGGGGCGCCGCCATGGCATAGTCATAATACATGCCGGTAAGTCCCCTTCTTTCATATAGAGGGGATTGGACACCGAACAGCACGTTGGTGGACAGGACCACCTGTCTGTCCGTCTCCGATACCTGCAGATAATTATAGATGGAATCTCCTTCGTAGGTCAGATCCTTCTGCCAGAAAGCAAAGGAACCGAATATCCCAGGCCACAGCATAAAATAAAGATCAGTACCGATGCTGCAATCTTTTTTCTTTCCCGTATGCTGGCAGATAAAGTAAATCGCAGACAGCAGGATCAGAATTCCGGAAAAGATCAGAAATGTAATGGAGGTTCCCACCGCCGGGATTGTCACGAAAGTCGGTACGAAGGTTCCGATGATGCTTCCCACGGTATTGAATGCACCTAAAGTTCCCACGGTCTGTCCGCTGTCATCCAGACTATCCACGGAATATTTTACCAGAGAAGGGGTCACAGTTCCCAGTAAAAATAAAGGGGAACACGAAGATCACCATGCAGGCTGCAAACGCCGCAATGATGAGGAAATTGTTGCTGACGGTAAAGATCAGCAGTGCGGAGATCCCAAGGATAATGTACTTGCCCACCACAGGGATCAGGGCAATCCAGATGGCCGCGATCAGGATCCTGCCGTAGAGTTTGTCCGGGTTCGGGGACTTGTCCGCACTTTTACCGCCGTAGATATTGCCCAGCGCCATGGCGATCATGATGGTGCCGATGACAATGGTCCATACGATCTGGGAAGAACTGAAATACGGTGCCAACAGTCTGCTGGCTCCCAGTTCCACCGCCATGACGGACATCCCGGCGAAGAACTCTGTGAGATACAAGAACAGCTTATTTTTCAAAATTCCTGAATGATTCATAAGTGTTGTAATCCTTTCCGCATTGACAGTGCGTCTATTTTACGTTATGATTTTATCAAACGGTAGTAACTACCGGCAATACTTTTTTGTAACTTTTCAGAGCCATGCAAAACTGCGTTCTGCGAATGCTTGCATTCAGGCAGATAAGCAGTTTTATATGGCGAAGTAACCACATGAGCAAAAAGGAAGCCATTTTATGTATTCTATGAAAGAAGCCTGTGCCCTGACCGGCATGACCTATGAGAATTTAAAAATTTTACTGCAAGGAGGGACTGGTACCCAACGTGAAGCGGGACAGCCGCAATTATCGTGTCTTCGATGACCACGATATCAAATGGATCCAGAGTCTCGGGTGCCTCAGAAACTGTGGTCTCTCCATCGCCGAAATGAAAGAATATCTGCATTTATGTCTGGAGGGCGAATCCTCCATTCCCGCCAGAAAAGACATCCTCTCCCCGGAAAAAAGAAGCACTGTTAACCTCCATGCAGCAGCTGCAGGAGGCCGTGGACTACATCGACTGGAAACAAGGATTCTATGATGACGTGTTATCCGGAAAGACCGCTTATTACAGCAATCTTATCCCTGAGACGACACCGGATGCTTCCGAAAGCACAGCTTCCTGAAACTGTTTGCGCAATCTAAAAAGCGGCCATGCGATTAAAGCATGGCCACCATGAAAACTCATCTCTGTTATTACCGGATCAAAAGTAACCATGCCATTCCATAATAGGTTACCACTGCCACCAGATCGTTTACCGTGGTGATCAGGGGACCGGATGCCACTGCAGGGTCTACCTTGATCTTATGGAAAAACATGGGGATCACCGTACCTACGGCACTGGAGATCGCCATTGCCACTAAGAGGGAGACTCCCACGCAGCCGGAGATTCCAAAGGCTCCCATCCAGGTATATCCTTTGAAGAAATGCACATAGACACCGAGACAAAGTAATGCCATAATGCCCAACAGTGCTCCGTTTAAGGAACCGGTCTTTACCTCCTTGACCACCAGCTGGAACTTCTGCTTTCCTGTCAGGTTCTCGTCCATCAGCACACGGATTGTCACTGCCAGGGACTGGGTTCCCACATTTCCCGCCATATCCAGCACCAATGACTGGAAGCATATCACGATGGGAAGCACTGCTACCACGTTTTCAAAAAGTCCTACCACGGAGGATACCCCATACCTAAGAACAGCAGGATGATCAGCCAGGGCAGTCGCTTTTTCATGCTTTGACTATGGGCTCCTTCAGATCCTCTTCTGCGGTCAGACCTGCTAACTTTGCATAGTCCTCGCCCATCTCATTGTCTACTATTTCGATCAGATCTTCGGATGTGATGACGCCGAGGATTTTCTTATCTTCTGACAATACGGGAATCGAGTCCTCCGCATAATCCAGGATCCTGTCCATACAATCATCGATCTTCTCATGATCGGTAACATAAGGATAAGATTTCAACACCAGATCTTCCAGATGTGTATTTTCTCTTGCCCGGATCAAATCCTTCAGATCGATGGCTCCGGCGAAAACACCCTTTTCATCTACCACATAGATGGTCATGATATTGTCGTTCTCTCCGGCCTGCTTTACCAACTCGCTCATAGCCTGCCTGATAGTCAGGTTCTCCGGGATACAGATGTAATTCGTTGTCATGCAGCTGCCGATCTCTTCTTCATCATACGACAGCAGCATCTTCACATCTTTTTTTGCATCCTCGTCCAGCATCCGGACGATCTGTTCCTTCTCCTTCCGGATCCAGATCTTCCAATAGGTCAACAGGCATCATCGGAATCCATCTCGAGATCACTCTCGCAGCACTCTCCACAGACAGTTCCCGGATATACTTACGGGGTTCCTCAATGTATTTGAAGATCTCTGCAACCTTCTGCGCTCCCAGCAGATGATACAATCGCTTCCGTTCTTCCTCTGTCATCCCCGCCATCATATCGGCAATATCGTTTTTATGATAATTCAATAAAAAATCCAGAATCTCCTCATCCGTTTTCTCGCTGCGAAATAATTCTGCCAGTTCGAATATTTCTTGTTCATAGTCTTAAGTCTCCTTTCTCGTTCTCATTCTTAGATGCAACGTAAAGGGCAAAACAAAAGAAGCATCACACGATGCTTCCTCTGCATAAATCTCTATGCACAACAAATCAAAATACGGCCGTCACTTTCCACAGACAGCTGTACCCTGCTCGCAGGAAAAAGCACCGTGTTTTCTACTTCGCCCATAACCATCGCAACTGTCCATGAAATTCACCTCCAACTTGTTTTTTTTCCGTGGTTATCGTAGCACTGTGCCATTTATTTTGCAAGCTGTTTTTCTTATTTTTTACTTACCGGATAAAGATAAATTCTATCTGTCTCAACTCTCATGACATTCCCTTTAGTAATGAATCACCAGCATTCTGCACTCTTCGCAGCATTCTGCTTCTATTTGTGTTCTGTGACTGGGTTTGAGCTTTGTAATTTCTACAAAACCATCTGCATTTTTGCATTCTCAAATACTCCGAACTTCATTTGCGAAGCTGAAAGCTCCATCCTTACTGCTGAATAAATACCCTTTTCCTCATTTCTTTTTCCACAATTTGAACACTTCATATTCTAATCCTCCGCAACCATTTTTCTGCTTAATTCCAGCGCACTTTTTAACTGACTTTCAAACTTTTCTGCCTGTATCAGGGCAATGCCTTCTTCATCGCCCAATACCACCAGCCGGGAAGCCCTCCTGCAATCCATACTTGTCTCTCGCCTCTTTCGGAATTACAATCTGTCCGCGATTGCCCAGCTTTACCGTTCCCCCATAAAAACTTTTTCCTTCCGGTGGCGGAGCCATTTTGGTATTCCCGACTTTTTCATCATAGTGCATCAAAGTATCCAGCTTAATTCCGTAGAAGGATGCAAGTCTGTCACATTTTTCAATATCCGGAACCGTCTCCCCTGCTCCCATTTAGCATAAGACTGTCTTGAAATTTCCACTACTTCTGCCACTTGTTCCTGTGTGAGTCCCTTTAAATTACGTAACATCACAAGATTCTCTGACAACATGATCACCACTTCCTTTCTGACATCTTCATTATAGGTTCTGTCGGATTAGATTTACACCATACAAACTTGTCAGCTTTTTCGGATCTGTGTTAACTTTGGTTGCTTTATCCATTCCTGTGCCATGATGCCGATCGCCGATGCAAATTCATTTTTTACTTTTTCCTTATCATCTGCACCATCATATACGCTGTAATAAAAATACATCGTTGCATAAAATCGGACTGCGTTCTCTTCGGCATGCGCAATTCCCATGCTCTCAAATAAATCTTTCACATATGCGGCGGGTCCGGACGAAAGATATTGCTGATATAATCCCTGCATCTCTTCACTCCGAAACTGCTCTATTGTCAGCATCTTCCGAAACGATGATGCGAAATCATCCTCCGTCCAGTATGCAAACATAGACTTACTATATTCGACAAATTCCTCCAGAGACACTGTCTTGTACTGATCCGGCATACTCTCTTTATCATCTTCCGACATGTCATACTCTGCAGCCTGCTCGCTGTCTCCCTACTCCATCCGCTCTACAATGCAGTCAAACATGTCTCTTTTACTCTTGTAATGGCGGTATAATGCTCCTTTCGTCATGTCAAGCTCTCCGGCGATCTGACTGAGACAGTTCATAATCTCTGGCAAACAGATGCTCTTAATATTTCTTCTTTTCTATTTCTCATGTGGAATCTCCTCCCTGTAAGTGGATTCTCTTCCGAACAAAGTCTGTATTTCCTTATTCTTTTGTGACCAGTCCCTGTTTATATGATATTCTCCTCGTATATTGCATATTTCTGTTTTCTTTCGTCTGGTCAAACTTAGTTTTCCATCCAAGAAAACCTCAGCTCCGGTACTTTCTCATACACTTTCAAAATAACCTTCGCCAAATAGTCATGCTATATCATACATCTCTCGGCAGATCTTTTTTCCGCAGTTTCCGTCCGGAAAATATTCCGGTAAGCGTTCTGCAAGGCTTCTTCAGACTGTTCGTCCTCACACATGTTTACAAGGAAATCCGCTTCCACCAGAATCTGATAATCAATGCCGTCTATATTGTTGTAGGTATGATGATGGGCAATCAGATACTGTACCCGTTCAGAAACTTCTCCGGAAAAACCAAGCTCTGCCAGCAGCTTTGCGGCAATGACCGGGCCTTCTTTTTCCTGTAATTTTCCGTTACAGTTTCCGTATTTTTCTTCACACAGATGGATGCCGATATCATGAGTCAGTGCTGACGTCTCCAAAATAAATAAGGTCTTAGCATCCACATTCTCCATTTCCGCAATCAGCTTCGCATAGCTGTGTACCTTGCAAAAATGCTGAATGCGCTTTGCATCTCCATGGTAAAGTTCGATCATTGCCATATGTAATTTGTTGATCATTTTATTTTCCTCCTACCGGGTTTCCTTTGTGATTTTCCTCCTGCCTCCGAAATAACCTACTGGATCTTTGATACAATGCCTTCTTCCGTCAATGTCTGCAAACATTCCTGTGCATTCTCATCATGCATCATCTGCCACACCTGCTCCATACCGGGCGCCAGCGGCTTCTTCAAAAACTGTTCTCCGGAGATCCAGTAGACCTTTCCCTCCTCGGATGAGATCAATTTTCCTTCATATTCCGACGTTTTATATAAAAATCCCACATTCCTTATATCCCCTGTCATCCAGTGATAAATGCCGGTCAGTCTGGGATTTTGGATCATCAGTCCGGTCTCCTCATAGATTTCTCTGATTACCGATTCTTTGAAAGTCTCACCAGGCTCCACATGCCCTCCGGGAAATGTCGTTCCCGAATAGTTCTTCCCCACCTTGTCCAGCGCCACCACATTACCTTCTTTTATCATAGACCATACACATATTCATGAAAATCACTTTTTCAATTCCAGCCATTACTTTCTCTCATTTCTCTAAGATAAACTTAATATAACATAATCTTAATATAACATCTTGCTATTTTATGAATTGAGTGCATGGCTCGTAACGTAGGGTTGCCATAGACCCCACAGACGAACGCCTAGAAACGGAATGTCACGCCTTGATGTCGCGTCTCCAGGTGTGAATTTTCTACGAAAAGCGATATAGTAGTTCTAATCCGTACGGGCACGGCTCCAGTTGCCATCCATGGCAACGTCCGCCTGTCGTGAACCTCCTGTTCACTCCACCCTGTCTTTCAACACTTTTCAAGAAAATATCAACACCCTCCAACAAACATCGCGGCGTGATGTTCCGTCCGCCGTGGGCGTTCTGTGTTTTGGGTCTATACAGAAAAAATGAGTTGTGAGATACTAAATTTGCTACAAATAACGCATAAAAAGATGAATATGGGTCTATAGGGAAAAAAACGGCCCTGAGGTACTCATTTTGAAGAAATTGAGTATCTGGCAGGCGAATTTTTCGCTATAGACCCATATTGTTTAGTTTTTGTTTTTTACCCGTCCTCAAAAAGTACCTACAGGGAAATTTATCTTCTATAGACCCCACGAAGTTTTTAGAACAACTATTCAACCAACTCTCAATATCCAAATAAGTTTCTGTATTTCTCCAAAGTCATTTACATACTTAATTCTTATTTTTAAATTTTATACATGTATTTTCTAAAGCAATATACATACCTATTTTCCGTTTTTGCCTATTGCGCATGTGTTTTCCCGGTTATCATACATGCCGGTTCATTATTTTTGCTTTAAAGCATGTATTTTCCGGTTATACATACCTAATTATGACTTTTGAGTTATTTGCATGTATTTCCTACTTTTTTTATACCTATTCCTGTTTTTGAATTAGCAAAGGCGGCCCCGTCATGGTGAGAAGCACTTGGCCACTTTCCTTTAGAAAATCCACAGTTGTAGCTAGCATCCGAGTCGGGGCGGCAGCCCTTTTGCGTGGATTTTAAAGCAACTATTCATTTAACTTTCAATTTACTGAATCAAATCTTAGCACATAATCTTCTGCTGTATCTGCGCATAAGCCTCCGATTCCAGATCATACCCAAGATAGGCAATTCCCTGATAAACATCCTCCGGGATATTTTCCGACGAACCCAGCTTTTTTTGCAAATAGCTTCGATCAGATCCCGCTTCGCAGAGATGATCTTCGCATCTGCTGCATAAAATTGCGTCATATCGTAATCTGAAGTATTGCCACAGGGGTTGAGACAGTTAGCGCAGTCCGGTGCAATGGCGAATTTCTCTGCATGTATCTTCTGTACCATTTCTTCCTCACTGTCTGCGTCCTTCAAACACAGAAACGCTTCCCGGATCACGCTGTCGGTCTGCTCTGTTTTTCCATTATTAGATACGGCCCCCACCAGTCCGATCAGGGCACTGATGATGCTGTCTCCCTGCATTTTCCTACAAACTCCATTTTCAGATACCTGCTTTCAGCACAAATCCTTTTATTCCAAAATCTCTCCGTCAATGGAGATGGTCACTACCTGCCAGGGCAGGAACTTTCCGCTGTCCTGTATAGCCTTTTGCCGCCATTTCCAGTCCTCCGCAACAGGGCACTTCCATGCGCACGATAGTCACGGACTGAATGTCGTTGTTCCGCAGAATCTCCGTCAGCTTCTCACTGTAATTCACTGCATCCAGCTTCGGACAGCCGATCAGCGTCACTTTGCCGCGAATGAACTCCTTATAAAAATTTGCATAAGCATATGCGGTACAGTCTGCCGCAATGAGCAGCTTTGCTCCGTCAAAGTAGGGTGCCTGCAAAGGTGCCAGTTTGATCTGGACCGGCCAGTTACACAACTGGGATTTCATTGTCGCACTACTCTCTGCCACAATTTCTGCGTTCTCCGTCCGGTTCATCTGACGCATTCTGCTTCCTGGGCATCCTCCATGGGAATCTGCATACCTTCCCGTTGCATTTTTCCTGTTGTTTCTTAGCTGCTGTGCCTGTTTCACTGCCGCCTCATCATAGGCAGGCGCCTCCCGCTCCTCAAATGTGATAGCTCCCGTAGGGCACCCCGGGCAGACAGTCACCGAAACCATCGCAGAAATGCTCTCTGACCAGCTTTGCCTTGCCGTCAATAATATCTATCGCACCCTCGTGACATGCGGTCGCACAAATACCACAACCATTGCATTTTTCTTCATCAATATGAATGATTTTTCGAATCATATTTTTCCTCCTCGATTTCTCTATGCTCTTAGCTTGTCTCTAAATCATCCGTTACTTTTCTAAACATCTGACCTTAATTATTCGTCCTATGTTTCATCACAAGATCAATATTGCAAAATCCAGAATTTCATTATGTTGTTTTTCCAACAAAAAATCCAAACAAACGGTATTTTGCACAAACCTCAAAAAAGAGAACCGCATTTTTCTACAACTCAGAAAGACACGGTCAGCTGCATCTTGAATCTCTCTTCACCGTATACTGCGTGAGGAATATCCTTGGGCATGATCAGTGTCTCGCCCTCTTCCACATAGAATACTTCGTCGCCTACGGTAAATCTGCCCTTACCTTCCAGAACGGTCACCATGGCATCTCCGCCTGCTGCATGGGTAGATATCTCCTCGCCCTTGTCAAAGGAAAAGATTGTCATGCTCACATAATCGTTCTGTACCAGAGTCTTGCTGACTACCTGCCCCTCCTGGTATTTCACCAGCTCCTTCAGATTTAATTTCGTCTGTTTTTGAATATTTTTTTATACATCGTTATCCTTCCTTTCCTGAACTCTCCTTGACTTTCTGAGGTGATTATACTAGAATCATCCCATCAAGTATGTTGATTTTCCAACAAAAGGAGAATTCATTATGCACTAGCCTCTTTTTCAAAATATTTTACCCGAAGATATCCCCGTTATGCTGAAGCGACTGCACGCCTATACAAAATCCTATCCAAAGGAGGAGTATATCAGGCATGCCGGCGATCCGGCGGATTTCATCGGTATTGTCGAGTCCGGTTCGATCCATGTATTACAGGACGATTACTACGGCAACCGTAATATTACTGCCTCCATCTCCGAGGGCTCCTGTTCGGGGAGGCTTTTTGTCTGTGCCGGATTCCTCATCTTCCTGTGGATATCGTGGCTGCGGAGGATTGCAATATTATGTTTTTTAAATGGGAAAAAACTGTTAAATACCTGTGACAACGGCTGTGAGTTTTCACCATACCCTGATCCGCAATCTCTTGAGGGATCGTGGCCCAGAACAATATGTATCTGAACCAGAAGATCAAATATACCTCCCGCAAAACCACCAGAGAAAAACTAATTATGGCGTACCTGACCGATCAGGCAAAAATGAAAGGTTCTAACGACTTCACCATCTCCTTCAACCGTCAAGAACTGGCGGATTATCTGGGAGTAGAAAGAAGCGCCATGTCCGCGGAACTCGGCAAGCTTACAAAGCTTGGGATCCTGCAGACACAGCGCAGTCATTTCACATTATTAAAACCTTTAGACTAATCCGGATAAAAAATTCCGCTATCACCTTCTTCAATACAGTTGCCGATTGCTGCAGTTCTGACAGTTCTTTCTCATTTAATTCAATGGGCACCACCGTCTCAATACCGTTTTCATCCACCACAGCGGGAATGCTTAACACCACATTCTCAGTCCGTACTCTCCCGTCATCAGGCTGGATACCGGCAGAATGGACTGCTCATTACGGACAATTGCTGCGCAGATCCTGCATACAGCCATAGCAATTCCATAATAGGTTGCGTGCTTTCTCGCAATGATCTCATAGGCACTGTTTTCACACTGTTAAATATTTTCTCCATGGATGACTCATGGTCATAATGTCCCCGCAAGTTCACAGAAATCGTTGATAGGCATGCCACCGACTCTCGCCTCGCTCCATGCTGCCAGTTCGCTGTCTCCATGTTCGCCGATAATAAAAGCATGAATACTTCTGCTGTCCACTCCCAGATGTTCTCCCAGTTCATACCGGAATCTGCCGGTGTCCAATACCGTTCCGGAGCCGATGACCCGGTTGGCCGGATAGCCGGATTCCTTCAGGGCTATATAAAATCAGAATGTCTACCGGATTGGAGACAATGAGCAGGATTCCTTCAAAGGGTCTCTTTTTTGATCTCCCCGATAATGGACTTCATTATGGCACTGTTTTTTCCGGATCAGATCCAGTCTCGTCTCGTCGGGCTTCTGGTTGGCACCGGCAGTGATCACAATGACTGCGGCATCCGTAATATCATCATAAGAACCCGCATAGATCTTCATGGGGCTGGCAAATGCCATACCATGACTGATATCCATAGCTTCCCCTTCCGCACGATCATGATCGGCATCGATCAATACCATTTCCGAAAAAAGCTTACTCTGCATCAGGGCAAACGCGGAAGAAGATCCCACAAATCCGCAGCCCACTACAACTACCTTTCTACTGTCAATACTCATAATTCTGACCTCCTGTCATTTACTTTATCACTTTTTCAAAATCAGATGCCGGATGCTTGCACAGCGGACAGATAAAATCCTCGGGCAGTTCCTCGCCCACATACTCATAGCCACAGATGGTGCAGCGCCATACCGTCTGGCCGTCCACAGTCTTCCCTGTATCTACCGGCTTGGGTTTTACATTTTCTTGATAGTACTCATAGTTTGCCGATGACTCCTCGCTTAACACTTCCATCTCTGTCACTTCACCAATGAACATGGTGTGGGATCCCAGATCCACGGTCTGAGTAACTTTCACTGCAATGTATGCGTTAGTGCCTTCTGTGATATAGGGCACGCCGTTCTCTGCATTTTTATATACTGTAGAATCCGCAAATTTATCCACTTCTCTGCCTGACTGAAAACCAAACCACTCATACAACGGAAACTCTGCCGTTCTGCTGAGTACGGATACATTAAATACACCGGTGTTTAAAAGCATATCGTGGGTATAATTTGCCTTGTTGATGCAGACGCAGATCTGATTCGGAGTGGAAGCCGCCTGGATCGCGGTATTGACGATACAGCCGTTTATCTTCTCTGCATCCCGTGTGGTTTACAATGTATAATCCGTAGCTTAACTTGTACATTGCCTTATGATTCATATATAACTTCTCCCTTTTCTCCTGTGAGTTGTTTTCTTTTAGTATCTCTTACATAACACAATTTATTTACTTTGTATTTCTCTTTTCATATCTCTCATGTATTTTATACCCTGATTATAACGTAATTGTAATTATCTGTCAATAATAATAGTAATGGTTCTTATTTTAAGTTTAAAAAATAACACCGATAGCCTAAGATATCGGTGTTTCTCACTTTTAAATATTATACGTTCCTCTTAGTAGGTCACCACATTGTGATATACTCTGTAATACCCATCCCCGAGATCTACCAGCTGCAGCTGAATCGCAAAGTTCTCCATGCCAAGCTTTTTTCAGCACCTCCGCCACATATCCCTGCTCGTAGGCTCCGGTATTATACGCCTGCTCAATGGTACTCCACAGACTCTTGGGAACCACATTGTCAAAATGCTGGTCGCCGCTCCCCAAGATGCTTAACTGTGTAATACAGTTTGCATAATAAGAGTTTAAATCCGTCACAGCGTCACTTCTTGGGAAGCCGGTGTGGCTGTTGCGCCGCTGTCAGAGCTCCGGTATTACCGCCGGGATATTGCAGGGGTTCCTGGGATTCGGATTGATGTAATCGCTCAGACTGTTTTCAGGCTGATCCGGCAGCGTTACCGAAACACTTCCATCTGTACCTATATTGCTGGGATTTCCGATTGCCTCTGCTGTCTCTGTTACAATGTCTCCGCATTATTTCCGTTTCCATACAGCCTCTGTGCCAGAGCATCGGTCATATCCGGATTCAGTGCAAATACCAGGATACCGCCACATAACAGCAGGCAGATCACTGCAATCCCTATTATGATCTTATTGATTATTTTCATTATCCTCTACCTCATCTGCACCAAGCAGTCCCCTCTGCCGAATAGCGGTTTGTTGCATTCCACAGGATCCATTCCTCATAACCGGCATCATAGACTGCCTGAATCTGTTCCCTGATCTGTGTTCCGTTATAGGAAATATGCCCCGGAACCCAGGTGGCAGTAAATGCCTGCAGCCAGGGTCTCACCACAGCCCGCTCTGCCTCCGAATCTCCTGCAGTTCTTCGACAGAACCCTGCATTGCCGCCGATACCGTCTCGTAAGGATTCGCATCCGGTACCTTCAGTCCGAATACCCCCGTTCGCATAATGAGAGGATACACCATGGGACTGATGGCATCCACGGTCTGTCCCAGCGCCGCGTAATCCTGCCCTACAGTCTGCATCGTCGGTCTCACTTCGATGATAGTGCCGAAGACATCCGCTGTAACCACGCATTCCTTTTCATGCAGTCTGTCTCCCATAGGCAAGAAAATCCTGTATTGCCTGCCTCTTCGGATAGGCATCCATATCCACACCGTAGTCCGCCACATTGGCATCTGATCCCACCGGAAAACGCACATAATCGTACTGGATCTCATCGAATCAAGGTCTGCTGCCATCTCGGCAAGTTCTGTCAGATATTCCCAGACCTCCTGCCTGTATGGATTCACCCATGCCAGGCCGTTGGCATCCGTCACCGGCTTGCCATCCGGTTTCGTCAATGCCAGTTCCGGTCTCGCCGCCGCCAGAATGGGATCCTTAAAACATACGATCCTCGCAATGGTATAAATATTATGATCCTTCAGTTCCTGCATCAGAGCCTGAATATCCCGGATGTAGCGCACTCCTGCCTGCATTTCGGATATCTGGTCCAGTACGGGAATGTTCTTGTGTAATCTCCTCATTCGTCAGCCGGAACGTCACATTTCCT
>VOFC01003889.1_pt1 | contig 24656 bp, 31 predicted proteins | sample 5384161 | NCBI WGS metagenome assembly VOFC01 (sample SAMN12384722, study PRJNA508395) | human gut metagenome | isolation source: healthy gut B | host: Homo sapiens | reverse complement strand
TCGTGCCGAGCTCGGTGTTGATCTTGCGCACAGTATTGAGAAAGTCGCTCGCGGCGATGGGGTCCAGCTGGCTCGTCGGCTCGTCGAGGATCAGCACCTCCGGCTGCATCGCCATGATGGAAGCGAGATTCAAAAGCTGCTTCTGTCCGCCGGAGAGCGTGGCCACATCGCGGTGGAACCAGTCCTGAATGCCGAAATAGCAGGCCATTTCCGCCACACGCGTGCGCATGGCCGTCTGGTCGCAGCCGAGACTTTCGAGCCCGAACGCGAGCTCGTGCCAGACCTTGTCCGTGACGATCTGATCGTCCGGGTTCTGCATCACGAAGCCGATCTTCGCGGCCTGGTCGCGCTCGGATACCTGCGCGAGCGGCGTGCCGCAGAAGGGATCTCGCCGCTGCGTTTGCCGTTCGGCATGAGCACCGTTTTGAGATGGCGCAGCAGCGTGGTCTTGCCGCTGCCGGAGCGCCCGCAGAGCACGAAATTCCCCCGCGCGGATGCGCAGCGAAACGCCGCCGAGCGAGGCTTGCCCTTCGCCGCGGCGTGAAAAAGGTCAGATTCTGGATATCGAAATGTTCCATTGAACGGTCTCCTTTATATGTAGAACGGTGGGGATCAGAAGAAATGCGGCGTAGGCAGCAAAGCCGAGCACCGGCAGCCCCCGGAGGGGAGCAATATAGAGGTCCGGCGTATACGCCGCTTCAGCGTCGCCGAAAGCAAGAACGAGCACTGGCAGCGCGATCTCCAGTGCGAGCAGCAGCCAGTCCGTGCCGGTCATATTGTAGCGCTGGAAGCTCGTCCGCTTCGTGCAGCCGTAGCCGCGGCTGCGCATGGAGTCCGCCGTGACGATGCCGCCCTCGAGTGCCCACGAGGTCAGTGTACCGAGCACGGTCATCCCCTCGGCGAGCTTTTCCTTTGCTTTGTCCTGCTCGGAAATGCCCCGCCCGATGGACGCTCTGGCCCCGGCGATCTGCCGGGCCTTTCGCATCAGATTGGGGATCATGCGCAGCACCATCACGAGCAAAAGTGAGAGCGCCGGAATCAGATTGCCGAAAAGGCTCGTGAACTTGTCGCTTGTCAGCACGGCGTTATAGCAGCCGAACCAGAGCAGCATATTGACGAACACCGCCGCGAGCGCCGCGCCGTAATAGAGTGCTTCGAGCGTGTACGGGCGGTCAAAGTATGTAAAGAGCAGCGTCGCCCCGTATGTATTAAAGAGCGGATTGACCGCCGTGAACACGAGAAACAGGGGAACAAGACCCCCGATGAACCGCCAGCCCCGCTGCCCGTGCAGGAGAAGGTAGTAGACCGCGCCGCTGACGACCCCCCACGAGCAGATACGCCGGGTGCTGGTTGAGCATCCCGCCGAGAATGGCGCCGAGGAAGAACACAAAGTTTACCGCCGGGTGGCGCTTGGAAAAGGCGTCTGCTCTCATTTCGCCATGCCTGCCGCGCCGACGTCGTCGCCGAGCCCGGCGCAGGTGTAGCACCAGACGATTTCCTCGCCGCCCGTGAGCACATAGCTTGAGCAGCCGTAATTGGGGAACGTGCCGTTCACCTTTTGTACATCCAGCCGGACTCCGGCCCGGCGTCGAACTCATAGAGATGGCCGATGCCCTCAATGTAATAGCTGTCGTAGAGCGGCGTCCAGCTGTATTCGATCTGCAGCTCCGACGCGGTGCAGACGCGCTGCAATACGTCGAACACCGTCTCTCCCTCGGCAAAGGACACGGTCGTTTCCGGCAGCATCACGCCGTCGCGCGGGACATAGGGGAGTTTCTCCTCGCGCAGTGAATCAAGGCTTTGGAGCACGGTGTCGCACCGGATCGTGATGGTGCATGTGAGTTCCTGCTCCGGTTCGGTCAGCGCATTATCATTTAGTTCCTGTATATGGTACTCTGTGCCGAGCGCGGCAGGGGCGGCGTCCCTTTGGCTGAACGCCCAGAGTCCGCCGCCGGCGGCGAGCGCGGCGATGATGAGCACCATGATGAGATTGGCAATTCTTTTTTTGTGCATGAGGCGAAAACCACCCTTTTCTGCCATTTTGTCTTTCTGTTTTTTGTATCATAGCACAGCTTTTTTCTTTTTCTATCCCTTTCTCTGACAAGGATCAGCGCGCGAAGTGCAAGATTTTGCCAAACCCGCTCGAAATAATGGTAGACTTTTTGTTTCAAAGGAGCAATCGAAGATATAGCGATGTATTTGTTTTTTTATATACTACATCTTGACATTTTAAAACATACCACAGGTAAAAGGAATTGTCTGCTTTTTGTTTCAGTCACTCAACTGAATAGGTCTGTAAGGACACATAGCCGTCCGCTGTAAAGGCTCAGAAATGGGTCAGGCGTCGGTGAAAAAGAAAAGGGGTGCGAATCCTCTTGCACGCACGGTACTGTATGCGTGAGTCCGTACCGAAGCGGCGAAAGCCGCCGGGACGAAAGTCCGCCATTTCGGAGCAAGGCTCCGGGAGAAGGTAGGATACGGGCGCGGAGAAGCGATTCTCCAGATCGTAAGCCAGAAGAATTATCATGTCCGGGACCATCTGACAGCGGGCGAGCTCTCCGTATGTACAGTAATGAAGACGAATCCGCTGATCCTTTCCCGCAAGGGAAAGAGGTCGGCGTTTTTTGTTTTCCGAAGACGGAAAAGGCCGAAAAAACTCCCACAGCGGGAATAGCGGCATTTTCGCGTCTCCGGGCATTGCTATGTCAAAAACTGTACGAGGAGAGGCACACGATGTCGAACAAAATGACGGCGAAATCGCGCGCCATGCTGAATCAGGCGCATATTCAGCAGGTTCTGGCCGAACCGGTGCGAAAGGCCGCGGAGGAGCAATTCGCCCGCGACCACGCGAACGACACGGACGAGGGAGCTCTATGCGCTGCTCAAGGAAATGAAGCGCAGGCAGGGGAAAAACCTCAAGCCCGTGAAAACCGTCGGCCTGCAATACTTTGAAGCGCGGCTCGGCCGCTGGATGGACGTGATGGGCCGCATCAACCGCGAGCTGGAAGCCGAACAGGCGGAAACGCTCGGCATCTCCGCCGCGGAATGGGAGCTGCTGCGCACCATGCGCCAACTCTCCAGCGGGCATGTGACCGTCACGGTGAAAAAAGGCGAGATCAAGGCCATCCGCGCGCAGGAGCCGCCCCGCGCCGAAACTACCTCCGCCGCCGTCGCCGCGGCTCTCTGATACCAAGGTCTCCTATTTTATATAAGGAAAGGGATCGGGTGTCGGAGAACAGAGCTAAAGGCTCCCTCTTCGAGGGAGCTGTCGAGCGGAGCGAGACTGAGGGAGTGAACTCCTTCCGTCTCGGCTGGCGCCGAGCCACCTCCCTCAAAGAGGGAGGCTTGAGAACGTGAAATCGCCGCAGCGGCTAAGAAAACCCCTCAGTCACGGCGCTTTGCGCCGCGCCAGCTCCCCTGACGAGGGGGGAGCCAAGATAGTTTTCCGCAACCCACTTTGCCGCCCCTAACAGGGCCGACTCTCCCGGCGGGGAGAGATGTCGCCGCAGGCGACAGAGAGGGGGTGGGGGTGGCAAAACCGAAGGTTTTGACGGAAGGGTTTTCCCCGTAAAGGCTCCCTCTTCGAGGGAGCTGTCGAGCGGAGCGAGACTGAGGGAGTGAACTCCTTCCGTCTCGGCTGACGCCGAGCCACCTCCCTCAAAGAGGGAGGCTCAGGAGCGCAGAGGCCCCCACGTATAAAGGCCCCCTTGTTAAAGGGGGCTGTCAGCGAAGCTGACTGAGGGATTGCAGACTTCAGAAAATGACAATCCCTCCGGCGCTGCGCGCCACCTCCCTTTACACAAGGGAGGCTCCTAAAAGGAAGTCCCGGCAGAGCCGGGACACCTTTAAAAATGGCTCCCTCCCCGAGGGAGCTGTCAGCGGCAAAGCCGCTGACTGAAGGAGTCATTTCAACCCATTCCCAGCTACACCGGCCACCCGTGCCGTTTTAGCCGGAGATTTTTCCTCTATGATCTCCGTTTCCCCCTTTCCCGTCCCGGTGAAAACAGCTCTTCCGCCGGGACAAAACAAAGCGCCTCCCTGCCTTCCGCCGCCCTTTACGGACGGAGGAAGGACGAGCGGCGCACGTTCCGAAGAAATATTTTTTTTAAGGAGGCAACAGACACACATGAGAAAAGAAACTACTGTCCCTTCTGTTGGCCGCGCTGATGATTCTCGGGCTTTTGCCCGCCGCAGCGCTCGCCGCAGAGGGAGACACCCCGCCGACGCTGGCGGAGGGCGTGGAAGAGAATGTCAGAAAGTACGGCTTTGAAGGCATTGCCTGGGGAGCTTGATCTCTCCACGATTTTTACCGACGCGGACGGTGACACGCTGACCTATAAGGTCTCCGTCAACAACGCCGACCCGGTGGAAGCGGCGGAAAAATACAGCTACGTCTGCGGAGCGGCCAACGCGACGCTGAAGTTCACCGCGAACGACGGCAAGGCCGATTCCGATAAAACCTACACCGTTACTCTGAACGTTGAGCCGAAGACCAAGCTTCTGCTGGAGTCCGGCAGCTCGGAGGTCTCTGTCGGCACGCCGTTCACTCTCGCCATGTCGACAATCTTCGAAAACGGGTACGGTGTGACCGTCTATGTCTCCATCAACGGAGCAGACAAGGAATTTGTCAACTCCGGCAGCGTCAAGAAAGTGACCTTCAGCCGGGCGTTTGCAAATCCCGGCGTCTATACGTTGGAGTTCTATGAAAAGCACGGACCGACCTTCGTCGGGCCCTACACCCACACGCTGACCGTCACCGGCGAGGCGATCGAAAACCGCGCGCCCGTCGTGCAGAATCCGACCGAGGGCCCCGGCCAGCTCGGCTCCGGCGTCAACCGCACGCAGTGGAAGCCCGATCTGGCGAGCATTTTCAGCGATCCGGACGGCGACACTCTGACCTATAGCCGCAGTATCGACGGTAGTGTTTTCTCGGAATACTATCCGACCGTCGGTATCCACGCCGACTATCTGACGTCGGACGGCATGCACACCGTGACCATCCGCGCGACCGACCCCTACGGCGAATATGCGGAGTTCACCGTCACGATCGAAAAGCTGACGAACCACGCCCCCACCAAGAAGGCCGACGCGCCGGACAAACTCAGCGTGTTTGTTCCCGTGGGGGGTTACCTACCGTGGACGCCAACCTCTATGAGGACGTGGACGCCAAGGATCAGGGTAAACTGCGCTTCCTTAACAATCGTTATCAGTCTGCCGGTTCCTATACCGCCTCGACCGTGGGCGACACGAAGACCGAGACCGCTTACTGCAATGATACCTCGAACGAAAGTGCCTTTTTCCAGCATCGAAATTACCTACGGCCATTGCCATTGACAAGGAAGATGCGGCCATAACGAATGGCGAGACTTACAGCCTCAATCTTGCAGAGCTGAACGTTTCCGGCGATTACAAGGTGCGCATCAACGGCGGCGCGGAGCAGGATGCGGCGGAAAGCTACACCTTCACTCCGAGCATGCCCGGCAAGTACTTCCTGCACTTCACGGCAGCCAGACCAAAACCGCGGACAGAACACTACGTTGTGAAGCTCACGGTGCTGCCGAACGGCACGGAGCCTGCGCCGATGACGGTCACTATCGGCGAGAAGAACTACGATGTGAAGCTCACCGCGCTGGTCGGCAGCAAGAGCTGGTTCGGCGGCCCGGACGACGTTCCGTTCTATCTCACGGCCGTTCCGACTTTGAGACCTGACGCTGACGGTCGACAAGCAGGATAACACTGTGAAAGAAGTGGTGTGCGGTGAGTTTGAACCGGTCGAAGGAAGCGGGACGGTTTATACGGTCAAGAACCACACTTGCTTCACCGGCGATCTGGATGTAAATGTTTCCGATGTGATCGACACCAGCAAGTACGGCGTGATCCCGGTTCTGATTCAGGACACGACCGAACAGTATACAGGGTCTGCTCATTCAGGTTGGCGAACCCAACCCAACACCCCGCCGACGCTGGCGGAGGGGCGTGGCGGAGAGCAAAACACACGGGTACGAGAACCAGACATGGCAGCTTGACCTCTCAAAATCTTCGTTGACGCGGACGGTGACGCGCTGACCTATAAGGTCTCCGTTGACGGCGCTGCCCCGGTGGCGGCGGCGGGCAGTACAGCTACCTCCTCCGGTACGACCGGCGTGAAGCTGAAATTCACCGCGAACGACGGCAAGGCCGATTCGGATAAGAGCTACGAGGCTTCGGTAATATGCCGGGAAAGGAATGTGCTGCTGAAGCAGGAAGGAAAGCTCTGCGGTTACCACCACGACAGTGTTCAGCTACCCGATGTATGAGACTTTTAAGGGTACGCTCGCTTGGCGATGCCTACTATGTCTCCATCGACGGATCGGAGAAGGGTTCTTTGCCTCCGGCAGCCCCAAAAACTGCCGATTTAGTCGGGCGTTTGCAAATCCCGGTACCTATAGACTGGAGTTCTATTCTCAGTACGGGACGGAATTTGTCGGGCCTTACACCCCACACGCTGACCGTCACCGGCGACCCGGTGGAAAAACCATGCGCCCTATCTTCTGGATACTGCTGACACGCAGAAGCCCACCGGTGATTATTGGCTGGGTGCTACGGAACCTCATTGGCGGCCCGACCTTACCAAGGTATTTGCCGACGAGGATGGGTACGATACGCTCTCCTTTACCTATAAGGACGACCTTGGTGAGCGATTCAGCACATTCTATACCGGCTCGACCCAGCCGGGCTATACGATGAGCAAGGTGGGCGACCGTACCGTCACCATCCGCGCCACCGACCCCTATGGCGAGCATGTGGATTACACGGTGCAGTTCACGGTAAAGCAGGACCATCGTCCCGTGCGCAAGGCGGGCGTGCTGGACGCTTACACCTTTGAAGTTCCCTTCGGCGCGACGCTGACGCTCAAGGCCGACGATTATTTTGAAGACACGGACGAAACAGACCTCAACACCGAAATGAAGTTCTACAGTCCGCAGAGCACGACCTACACATATAAGGCCGACGGTTCCGCCGAACGCGTTGTGACGATGGTAGGCTGCTGCGACGGTTATGCCGGCTTAGCAAAAACCGATGGCGTCACCTTCACATTCCGCACCGTGATGCCCGAAAGCTGGCCGACGATCACCGGCTTCTCGGCCGAGACGCTGTACGGCACCGCCAATAGCGACACCGGCGCGGAAGAGGCAAGGTGAACGTCAAGAGCGTGACTGTCACGCAGTATGATTCGCTGCGCGTTGAGAACGGCAAGGCCTCGGCGGGCCTTATCCTGATCCGCATGGATGAGGACGCCGATACGCTGGAGCGCCCATTCTACGAGCTTACCGGCGAGACCGCCGACGCTGTCGTCAGCGCCGACGCGGCCATTGGCGCGGAGCTGAAAGAAGACATTACCCTGAATGCGGAAAACAATTACCGTCTGGCGCAGGCCGTTTCCGTCTCTCAGAATATCGAGAACGAAACCTACGGCAATTATACTCTCACTACCTATTATGACTTCATGCTTGTCGGTGTGAACGCGCGTCCCATCCTCGCAGTGGACACAGCTTCGGTTCGTGAGAAGATCACGCTGGGCGATACATGGACGCTCAATCTCGACGGTCTGTTCTCCGACGCGGACGGCGATCCTCTGACCTATAAGGTCTCCGTCAACGGCGCGGAAGCCGTTGCCTTCGAGGGCAGCACCTATACCTACACGCCCGCGGACGGCGTCTATACGCTCGTCTTCACGGCGAACGACGGCAAGGCCGACTCAAGGACACTTACACCGTCACGCTGGTGACGAAGAACCCCGGTGCGCCGGATTGGCCGCAGATTCTGGAGTACAACCTTACGCAGGAGCTGAAGGTCACCAAGGGCAGCGATGCAACGCTGTATCCGCGGGAACCATCCCCGCGGTCAAGTCGGAGGTCGTGCAGTATTCCGAGCTGGTCGTTGACGGCAGCAGAACCTATGCCGGTGAGATATTGATCTATGTCGCCGAAGACTTTACCGCCGCTGGCCGCAGCAGCTATACAGTCCCCAAAGGCAGCGTGACGGGCAAAGCCTCCAACGGCGCTACGGCCACGTTTACTCCGTCGAGAGGTACTCTTGCGCTGTCAAAAACGAATTCGTACATTGATAACTACAGAGTCAAGGTCACGGAAGATGGCCAGAACTACTATTACTATGTGAAGCTTGCGCAGGCGGAGACCCCGGCGCTTGAGCCGGTTATCGGCAACGGCACGAATACCGGCACGACGGATAACGGCGTGACGACGTTCCCGGCGGGCAGCGGCACCGGCGCGCCCACCGTCACCGTGACGGCCCCGGCGAACGGCTGGACCGTTGATGAAAATACCTTCACCGTGGCGTGCGACAAGGCGTGCGTTGTGCTCGTCAAGTCCGGCGAGACCTACACGAAGCTTGCCGCGGCGAACAGCGGCGAAACGCACAGCTTTACCGCCAACCTCGCCGAGGGCGACGAGATCATCGTCCGCCTCAAGGGCGACGTGAACGGGGATGGCGTGATTAGCGCAGCGGACTTCGGTCAGGCAAAGGCCGCTGCTCTGGGTTATCTTTCGCTGAGTGGGGCGAATCTTCATTGCGCAACGGTCAGCGGTGGTACAAGTGTTAGAGCGGCGGACTTTGGACAGATCAAAGCCGTAGCTCTGGGCAATCTTACCCTTAAGTGGTAAGCGCGGATGATGACAGGAAAGGAAACAAATATGAAAAACTTTACCCGGCGTGGTATGGCTCTGCTGCTGTCGGTGCTGCTGCTCTGCTCCCTGAGTGTGGGGAGCACTGGCGGCGGACGAGGTGGGCATCACCGCCGTACTGGATAACGCCAAACTCACCAAAAGCGACACGGCACAGACCGTAACGCTCACGATTGCTCCGCAGTCTCCTGTTACTGCCTGCGCTGTAGGTATGCAGGTAATCGTTCCTGAAGGTTGGAGCATCGCATCCGTTACCAACGACGACGCCAACATGCCGGTCGCGGCCGGAGATGTTAACCTGAGCAATGGAAGGCTCGTATGGGGGTACCTCGGATATGAGCGATGTCTCTATCGCCAAGTTTGCCATCTATACGATCACCGTTCCTGCCGGTGCGGAAGCTGGCAGCTATGAGCTAAAGGTAACCGGGTGGATGTTACCAAAAACTATTCCACCGAGTGGGTAATGACCACCGCCACTACGGCCACCGCCACCCTCACCATTGAGGACGGCAGCGTCAACCCGCCCGAGCCCGTGATTCCCGAGGGCTACAGCGTGGCGGCGAGCGGCGATGCCGGCATCAACGTCGGCGAGGATACCACGGTTGCTCTGAACGTCACCCACAAGGACGGCAATGCTTACAATGCCTACTACTTTGAGGTCAGCTACGACAAGGACGTTCTCACCTACAAGAGCGCGGACGTGAAGGATGTCGTTGTGGACGAGACGACCGGTACGCTGAAAATTGCGGGCTACGGCGCGAATAAGGACAGCGGCACCGCTGCCGCCACGCTCACCTTCACCGGCAAGGCCGTCGGTACGGGCAAAGTGACGATCACCAAGGCGAACGTTGACGCCAAGGCCAACGCCAACGCGCAGGACGCCCCCCGCAGCGAACATCGACGAGACCACCGCAACCGCGACGATCACCGTCGGCGGCTACAGCGTCACGCTGCCCGAGGGCTTCACCGGCGCGGCGAGCGCTGCCGCAGGCACGGATTACACCTTCAAGGCCAACGGCGACGACTACGGCTGCTATGACGTGACGGCCACGATGGGCGGCAGAGACTACTACCGTCACGAACAACGGCGACGGCAGCTTCACCATCAAGAATGTCACCGGCGAGATCGTGGTCACGGCCACGCCGAAGACCTACGCCGTCACCGTTACCGGCACCGGCGCAGGCGATGTGAGCGAGAATGCGGCGACGGCCACCTACAAGACGGATTATACCTTCAAGCTGACAAAGGCGGACGGCTACAACTACACCGTCACCGTCACTGCGGGCGGCAACACCGTCACGGCCACCGCGACGACCGAGGGCGTTTACACGATCTCCGGCGCGGACATCAAGGGCGAAATCGCCATCACCGTGGAGAAGGCGGCCATCGTCATTCCGACGACGACCATCACCATCACCGGCGACACCGACGACGTGCAGGGCGGTCTGATCCTCACGGCGAAAAACGGTGAAGACACCACCTTTAAAATCAACAAGAAGGACGGCTACACCTACACCGTGAAGGCCGGCGATACCGAGCTCACCGTCGGCGCGGACGGCACCGTCACGATCCCCGGCAGTCTGCTTACCGGTGCGCCGCTGACCGTCACCGTCACCAAGACCGCGGTGAATCCCTACAGCGTTGAGGGGTATGAGTATGTGAAGCTCGACGGACAGAGCATCTGGCTCGTCGTTGCCAAGAGTGACAGCGTCCTTGCCTACGGCGCGGACACGATGTTCACCTCTGAGAAGTACGGCGGCTATTGCTGGCTCGTGATCTCCGCGGAAAATGCGGACACGGTTAAGACCGAGGCCATCGCCGCCGTCAAGGCGGGCAGCGGCACCGCGGCGGCGGCGGTTTACACCGGCGATGTGAACGGCACCGGCAACATCGACGTGAACGATGCGCAGCTCGTCTACAACATCTACAACACCGAGTACGCCAGCTTTGACGCACTCAGCCGCGCGAAGTTCCTCGCGGCGGACGTGAACGGCGACCATACCGTAACGGTGCTTGACGCTGCGGCGGTCGTGAACACGGTTCTCGGCAAATAATGCAGCAAAAAACTCGCATAAAAACTCCATATCCAGCCCTGCGTTCCCGCAGGGCTGGATAGCGCGTATTTTTTTCGGCAGAGTTTTTCGGCTGATCCCCGCCGCCCACGGGCGGCAGGGATGAACCGAAAACAAAGGCACCCTTGTATAAAGGCTCCCTCTGAGAGGAGGAGCTGTCGAGCGGAGCGAGACTGAGGGAGTGAACTCCTTCCGTCTCGGCTGTCGCCGAGCCTCCTCCCCTCGAAGAGGGAGGCAGAACCCTCAGTCACGGCGCTGTGCGCCCGCAAAGCCAGCCCTGTCAGGGGGAGCCAGGTTGTTATCCGAAATCCCGCTTGCCTCCCCCTAACAGGGGCCGACTCTCCCCGGCGGGGGAGATGTCGCCGCAGGCGACAGAGAGGGGGGGTGGCAAAACGAAGTTTTTGACGGAGAGGTTTATCCCCCCGCAGGGCTCCCTCTGAGAGGGGGGACTTCAATATGTGCAACCATCCGAATCCGAAAAGGAGAGAGAGATCTATGAAGAAAACGGTCAGTCTGCTTCTGGCGCTGGTGTTGGCGGCATCGCTGCTGCCGGGCGCGGCGCTCGCCGCCGGGAGCTACGGCGGCCATGCCGATGGACCAGAGTGCGTCCGTCGGCGAGGAAACGGCGCTGCGCCTTGTCCTCGGCTCGGCGGACAGCACGGATTACGCCGCGGCGTATCTCGTGCTCAGCTACGACGCCGCGCGTCTCGCCTTCACCGGCTGCAGTGACGCGTCCTACGCTGTGAACGACGCCGTCGGAACCGTGACGCTCGCGCGCTACGGCGCTTCTGCGTCTTTCGGCGCGGTAACGCTCACGTTCCGGCCTATCGCGGCCGGGGACACGACGGTGCGGCTGACCGCGGCGAACATCGACGCCAAGGGGCAACGCCAACGTGCAGGACGCCCCGCGGCGCGCATTCTCGACGCGGAAACGGTGCTGCACGTCGCCGAGAGCTACACCGTCACGCTGCCGGACACGGGCTTTACGGGCCGCAAGACCGCCCCCGCGGGCCGGGACTACACCTTTGCGACCGACCCGGCGCACTACGATTACGCCGATCTCACCGTTACGGTCGGCGGAACAGCGGTGATGCCGCGCAATAACGGCGACGGGACGTACACGATCCCCGGCTCCGCCGTCGCGGGCAACATTACGGTCACGGCCACGGTGACGCCGAAGAGTTACACCGTCACCGTGGAAGGCGCGGGCAAGGACGACGTGCAGTACGGCGCAAGGGCGACCTACGGCAAGGATTACGTTTTCCGCCTTGTGCGCGACAACGGCTATACCTACACGGTAAACGTGACGATGGACGGACGGAAGGTATCCCCCGCATCATGGGCGACACCTACACGATCCCGGGACAGTATTTGGACGGCGCGATTACCATCACCGTCGGCAAGACGGCCTCCACCCGCCCGGCGGCAACACCCGCCCCGGTTCGGGCTTTGCCGTGATCTTTGACGGTTCTGGCGCGGACGCTGCCAGCGGCGAGCCGACCGCCTCTGCGGGACAGGATTACACGTTCCGCGTGACCCCTCGGAGCTCTACGCTTACGAGTTGAGCGCGCAGGTGAACGGCGAGGATGTGCCGCTGCGCGATAACGGCGACGGTACCTATACCATCACCGGCGAGTACGTCGCCGGACCCATCACGGTGCGCATCGACCGCGAGGCGCGTGGATATCACCGTGACGGAATATGTGAAGCTCAAGGACAAGTGCTCGGTCTGGCTCGTGCGCGCGCCGTCCCGACGGACTGAATCTCCGCTGCACCTATGACGGCGAGCCGATGTATTACGCGCCACACTACGGCGCGTATGCCTGGAACTCATCCTCTCCGGCGAAGGGCAGGAGAGTGTGGAGCGCGCGGTGAGCGAAGCGGTCGGCACCGGCCGCGGCGCAAGCGCGGGGCAGGTGTTCGGCAACGGCGACTGCGATCTTTCCGGCTTTACCCGCGCGGAGGACGCGCAGCTTGCTCCAGGCAATGTACAACGCGCGGCACGAGAGCCTTTCCGGCGAGGATATGCTGCGGTTTCTGGAAAGCGACACGAATGCTGACGGCCATCTCGATATGGAGGACGGCGCGGCGATCGTATGGATCTATATGCACGAGAACGAGGAGGAGAAAAAAGAGATGAAACGAACAGCAAAACGCATTTTCACGGCGGTGCTCGCGCTCACGCTCGCGCTGCTGCTCGGCACGGCGGCGCTGGCCGCCGACCCCGCGTTCACCTTTGATCTGACGGTAGACGGCGAGCATACCAAAACCGTCGCCCCGGCGACATCGTCACCGTACTGCTCACCTTTGCAGCGCACCGATGCGGACGCGGGCTACACCATGTACGCCATGCAGGACGAAATCCTCTATGACCCGGATTTCTTCGAGCTGGTGGAGGCGGCGCACTGCTGACCTCCGGCGTGCAGAGCACGGACATCACGCTGCGCGACGGTATGCGCGAGTTTTACATGAACTATCTCTCGCTCTCCGGCGGCGCGGCGTGGAACGCCCGGACGGTCGTTGGTAGCGTGCAGTTTCGTGTCAAGGCCGAGAGCGGCACATCGAAGATCACGAGCCAGAACTATCTTGTCGCGCGCGAGGACGGCTCCGATTCCTACAGCTGCACAGCGGAAGACGTGACGATCATCGTGTCCACCGACTGCCGCGTGCGGTTTTGAGTCGAACGGCGGCAGCGCCGTCGAGGACCAGACGGTGCCCTACGGCGAGCATGTGACCCTGCCGGAAAACCCGCAGCGCGAGGACTGGTACTTTGCCGGATGGTACGCCGACATGGATCTCAAAACCATGTGGGATTTTGAAAATGACACCGTGCAGGGCAACATGACGCTCTACGCCCGCTGGACGAAGGACAAAGAGCGAGGCGTTCGGCCTGACGGGCGGCAGCGGGCCGTGGCTGTGGGTCGGCATCGGCGGCGGGGCTCTGCTGCTGGCGCTGCTGCTCCTGTTGGCGCTGCTGCGCAAGACCGTGCGGTTTGAAACCGGTGTCGGCTCCGAGATGGACGCGGCGCGCGTCTGGCGCGGCCGGGCGGTCGCCCGCCCGAGGATCCCCTGCTGCGCCGGTGCGCGCTTCGGCGGCTGGTATACCGACAAGGCGCGAACGAAGCCCTGGAACTTCGCGGAAGATAAAGTAGAGAAAACATGACGCTGTACGCCCGTTGGCTTTGACAGCGGAAGAACTGCGCAGAAGAGGTGCAAAAGCCCATGACACAGATATACGGAAAGGGGTAAACGATTCATAACGCTGCTGCTCGCGGTCGTTATGCTCTTCTCGCTGGCGCTGCCCGCCGCCGCCGTTTCGAGACGGAGAGCACCGCCGAGCCAACGGCGGCAACGGCGACGCCGGAGACGAGCGCCCAGCCATCGGCAAAACCGGCGGCATCGGCAAGCCCGGAGACGGAGAGCGAAACGGAAAACGGAGAGACGCAGCCGCTCTATGCCCCCGCGAGAGCGGGAGAAGGACGGGTATTTCGTCCTCGCCGCGGAGACCTCCGCGGACGGCGTCACGACGGACGGCTTTGCGCTTGCACCGGTGCGCGTCGAGTATGAAACCGGCGACACGATCCTCGACGCCGTGGCGCGTCTGAGGACGTGACGATCTCCGAGCGCTTCGGCGCGGACGTGGAGACCGGACGCATCACGCTCAACGACGAGGAATACATCGCCGCGTGCGATACGCACATCGGCGTTATGACCCTGACGGATATGTACCGTCCGGAGGAAGTGCACGTCGTGCGTCTGCACCAGAGCGTGCAGAGCGAAAACGGCAAGGACTACTTCCCCGAGACGCTGCAGAACCTCCTGCGCGCAATGGCCGCGGCGGAGGATAAGGGGAGCGAGGGCATATCTCGCCGCGCTCGAGAGAGCTACGGCGAGGCCGTGGAAAGCCCGGCGCTGGCCGCGAAGCTGACCGCCGCACTCGGCTGGACGCCGGAGAGCGAGACATCGCCTCACACCAGCGGCTTCCCAGACGCCCGCCCCGTCCGCCGTTCCGATGGACGCCGAAGACGAGTTGGGCACCAAGGAAACGCCTGTCCCGGCAGCCACACCCTCGGCACCGGCGACGATAGCGCCGGTACGGGTGCAGTCCGCCGCGCGCACGGAAAGCTCGGACGACGCCGAGAAATCGCCCTCCGCGTCGCCGTCCGGAATCCCCGGCGGCTTCCCCGTCCGCGTCTCCCTCTGCGGAGCCGTCGGAAGAGCCGGGGGCCTCCCCCACGGCGGAGCCGTCCGAGACGCCGAAGCCCCATTCGCCAGAGCTTGTCTACGGCGTGGAGGCTGAGGCGAGCGAGGTCACGGCGGTGAACCGCGCGTGGAATCTCGACCTTACGAAGATCTTTACCGATTATAATAACGACGATTTAACCTACACCGTCGCGATGGACGGCGGCGAGGAGGAGACGGTCGAGGGAACCGTTTATTCCTTCACGCCGGACGCCGTGGGCGAGCATACGCTCGTCTTCGCCGCGGCGTGCGCGGCATCCGAGCTGCGCGCCGTTTACACCGTGAACCTCTCCGTGCAGGAGGGCGTTTACGAGGTACGCTTTTCCATCTCCTACGCGGGCATCGACCTGCCGGACGCCACGCTGACGCTGCGCGACGCCAACTATCAGCTCGTCCCGCACACGCAGGGCAACTATAACTTCATGCTCCGCCCCGGCAAGTATATGTACTCCGTCTCGATGGAGGGGTACGAGGACGTGGAGCAGGTAATCATCAAGGTGGTCGAGTCGGACGAGCCGATGGTCATCAACGTGGAAATGGCCCCCACGCAGACGGTGAAGTACCCGGTCATGTTCTACCTGACGGACACAGACGGCAACGCCGTCACCGGCGCGACCGTGACGGTCGCCAGCCTTGACTATAACAACCAGAAAACCACCTCGACCGAGGCCGGTGAGGGCTATTACTCCCTCAGCCTGCCGCGCGGGCGGTATACCTACACCGTCTCCTGCAAGGAGGGCTACGGCCACAAAATGCAGGGGTGGAACTGGGTCGTTTACGATTACCGCGAGATCTATGAGCCGTGCGAGGGTGAGCTTACGGTGAAAAAAAACCACGGAGGATCAGAAGACCGCGCTGACGCTCACGCCGGTATTCTATCCGTGGCTCACAGGTTTCCAGCTCGAATGGCGGCGGCGTTACGGCGCGCGAGGATCAGGATGCATGGAATATTCTGCAGGGCGTGCCGTACAGCGAGCCCATCACGCTACACTTTGACGGGCCGGATTACGGGCGCATCAGCACCAGCTCGTACACCGTCTATCCCATCGGCAGCACCCAGCCGGACACCGCGGCGGAGATCACCTATACGAATCTCTCGGGCGAGGAAAAAACCCTCTCCTTCACCTTCAACGGCGTGCTGATTGATGAGAACGGCCAGAAGGGCTGGAAGCCGAACGACCTCGCCAATGAGGTGGACGGCAGCGGCCGCTTTTACCCTGACGCTCACGCGCGGCGAGAAGGTACAGCAGTACAATGTGGAGCTGCTGCTCCGCCGCACGCTCAAAAAATCTGACCGTCTCCGCCAACGGCGAGGCGGCACTGCTCGGCCCCGCGTTCTCGCGCGATACCACCGAGTATAACGTGGAGGTCCCGGAGGGGACAAAGGCGCTCTTCATCACGGCGACGCCGTTCTTCACCGAATCCCGCGGTTACCGCGTGACGATTAACGGCGAGGAGGTGACCGGCGGCGAGATTGCGGAGGTCTCCTTTGCCAGCGGCAGCGCGGACGTGAAAAATCACCGTGTCCCACACGGCGGACGAGGCGCGCGGCCTTGCCAGCGCGACAACGTATACGCTCCACGTCACCGAGGGCGTTTCGAGTGCCTACGATACGCGCTTTTCCGTCACCGGCGGCGGCGCGGCCATCGTGGACGCGGAGATCGCCGTATTCGATGTTTATGGTCAGCGTATGACCGCCTCCGCGGAGGACGCGTATACCTACTCGCTGCTCACCGGCGATTATACCTACGAGATCACGGCGGAGGGGGTATAAGAAGGAGACCGGCTCCTTCACCGTCGGCATGGCCGGGCGCACCGTGAATGTGGCGCTCGAGCCGGAGACCTATGAGGACGAAATGCTCCTCAAGGCATTGATCGTCGGCGGCAGTGAGTGGGACGGCAGCGCGTGGCAATATACCCCCGTCCTCCGCACGGACGTGCGTCCGGGCGTATTTGAATACCATGTGCCGCTTACCGGAGACAGCTATTTCGGCCACATAAAAGCGGAGTTTTCCGAGGGCGCTACCGTTTCTCTCGAATATACCCACGGCTATGACGATAACAGCAGCACCTCCCACAGCGAGGTCTACGATCTCTCCAACGGCGGCTGGGCGATGTCCTACCTCGGCGAGCGCTACGGCGTCGTCGGCGAGGAGCAGAAGCGCACGGTGCGCGTAACGCTCGGCGATGTGGAGCAGGTCTATACGTTCTATTACTCCCCGCTGCCGGAGCTTTGGAGCATCTCCGTCAGCACGGACGTCGGACCGGAAACACTCTCGCCGGTCTTCAGCGGCAGGCAGGAAAGCTACACCGTTGCCGTGCCGATGGACGCGCAGCGCGTGTACATCCGCACGACCATGAATTACAAGCTCACGGATGAGCCGGCTAAGAGCGTCTCCATCGACGGCGTGCGTCTCCCGGCGGACTGCCATGGGCGGTATGTCACGCTCTCGACGGATGAAAACGGCCGCCAGACCATCCCCGTCACGATCTCCTACAAGGCGAGCGGCGTGAGCCGCACCTATATGCTCACCGTGCAGCGCGAGGAGCGGCACGACACGCCCATGCTCAAGAGCGTGTATTTCGAGGGTGCGCTCAAGAGTGTGATGGAGACCGGCTTCCAGCCGGACCGGTATTACTATGAGGTTTGTACCAGCGGTTCCGTCGGGTTTCAAAGCAGGATCCGGGCCGGCGCGCAGCTCTTGGACGAGTATGCCGACGGCACCTATAAGTTCCTCCTCATGAACGCCGATGGCAGCACCACAGAGCAGAGCTGGTCACGCACCAACGATACCGCATACACCGACGAAAACATTTTCGGCGACCTTACTACGGCCGTGACCGGCATCACCATCCGCTGCACGAGCGCGGACGGCGAAACGGTGCAGGACTATGTCTTCCGGTTTTACATCCATTCGTATCAGAACTTCAGTTTTTCGGATGCAAACGGCGGCAGCGATATTTCCCAATCCTATATTCCGACGGATAAATTGGAGTACCGGCAGGAGGACGGCTGTATTATCGAGGAAGCGTCCGGACGGTTGCCGTGACGGAGGATGTCGAAGGCATAACGGCCAAAAACCTTGGCAGCAGTGTGTGTATTCCTTCCTTCTGGACGGCGAGCCGCTGGAGGACACCAGCGTTGTCATCCCCGTCGGCGAGCAGGACGAGGAACACATATTCACGTCCTATGTGACCGGCGCTTCATGGGTGCGCCCGACGAATTATGTCCTGCGCATTGCCCATGCGCAGACCGTGGTCCTCACGGCGATCAACGGCGAGACCGGGAAGAATCTTCCGAGCAGCGCCAAGGTCACCATGACGGTGACTGACGAGGACGGCGCGGAGTGGTGGGCCAACGATACCCGCAGCGCCGCGCTCAAATATGCCGGAAGCAAGGTTTACAGTCTGCCCGCGGGCATTTACACCTACAGGATCTCGGCGCAGAACGAGGCCGGGACGAAGCTCTGGAAAGAGGTCACCGGCACGTTCGTTGTGACGGACGAGAGCCAGTCCATCACCGTGGAGCTGCCGCTCTATAACCGCGGTCCCTTCGCCGTGGCGGTGAACGTCACGAAGGACGGCGCGCCCGTGAAGGGCGTGAAGCTCACCGTGAACGGTGAGACGCAGGATATCTTTGACGGTACCACGGAGCTGAAGCTCTATACCGGGCGGAAGTATATCTACACCGTGGAGGCGCCCGGATGCCGCACGGTGAGCGGAACGTTTGACGTTCTCGGCGAGGCAAGGACGCTTGACATCGCTATGGAGTCTTCCCCGGGTGCGATTGCGGGCAAGACGGTCACGGTCTATGTCTCGCTCATGGACGGCGACAAGTACATGACGGACGCGAAGGGCGATATTTACCGCCGCCCCGTCACGGTATCTACGCCGATCTCAGCGAGTATTATATGTCCGGCTACTACGACGATTATGTCTATGATCCGCTGACGACCAACTGGACCAAAACGGACGGGCCGACCGGACAGGTCACGGTGCTCATGGCGCTGCTGGAGGTGGAACGGCAGTTTTACGGCGAGAATACGCTGACGCTCACCGAGCGCAATAAGAACATCGGCTCACCGTATGTGGACATAAATTACTTCGGCGGCGAGGTGTCGCACTTCATGGGCAGCGCCCGGCCGGTCAATCTCTTTGTGGATCAATGGTTCGGCTATAACTACCAGACCCCCGGCGTGCCCGCGCCGAAGATCACGTGGCTTCGCAGCCTCTCGGACGGGCAGGAGCTCACCGTCATGGTGAACGACGATGCGTTCAGCGAAGAGAAATTCCTCGGCTTCGTTCTGCCGGGTTCAGACTACCAGACAAACTACCTGCCCGTAAACGAGCAGACCGCCGAGGTGGACAACTATTCCCGCCTGACCGTCCGCCCAGCGGCGGCCAGTACGCAGTATCCGCTGACGAACGGCGCCGGAAAGTGCCATGTCGAGGTGCGCCGCGCCGACGAGACCGAATGGCGGACGCTGGATGACGTAAGCGACGTCAACACCGGAATCACCATTTTCTTCGGCGAGCCGGGGATCTATTACCTGCGCGTCAAAGATACCAATATCTATAGCTATAAAACAACGTACCACTGGTACGGCTCCGTGCGCGTGGTGAAAGCGCAGGTCACGCCGGTAAACGTCCTCGTCTCGGCCACGTATCTGGACGAGCCGGTGACATCGGGGGTCACTGTTACGTTCACGGACGTTAACGGCAAGGTAACGCATGGGCGGATAGGGGAAAACACGCTCCAGCCCGGCGAATACACCTACACGCTCGCCTACCGCGGACGGAAGAGAGCTCACAAAACCGGGCGCTTCATGCTCTCCTCCGGCGAGGACTATGAGATCCATGAGGAATTCCTCGAAAAGCCGCTGCTCAAGAGGATCGAAATCAGCGAGAGCGGCGAGCCGGGTACGTGGAACGTGATCAATTTCACCGGCGAGCGCGGCGTGTTCCACTACGAGGGCAGGTCGCGGAAACGACAGGCCGCAAGCATATGTACATCCGCGCGGCGTTCGCCGACGGCGTGACAGGCAAGATTGAAGCCAAATATATCCTTGGCGGCTACGACGACGGAAACCTCGTTGTCTTTGGAAAGCGGCTCTACCTACGCCGGAGAAATGAGCCAGTTTTTCTGGGTCGCCAATGATCGCAGTGGCGACAAGACCATCACGGTCACTGCCACGGCGGACGACGGACGCGAGCAGATCTTCACCGTAGAGGTCTATATGGAGCCGTGGATCCTCCGCGCAGGCGTGACCTCCGGCGGCCTGATGCAGACGCTCGCCATGGAAAACGGCAAGCGGAACTTCACCGTTGAGTGCCGGCCGGCGCGGACAGCGCCGAGCTCATCCTCGTGCCGTTCGACACGAGCAATGACTATCTTGGAAAAGAGCGCATCCCCATCACGATCGACGGGTGCGAGCCGGAGGTTATCCCCCGGCGACGGCTGCATCTTCCGCGTGCCGCTTGACCCGGAGAACGACACGACATTCATCGCGCATATCTCCGCCTGGGGGCGCACGACCAGTATACGTTCACGCTCACGCACAAGGACCAGCCGCAGGGCGAGGAGATCCTCGAAGACCTGACCATCCTCCATGGACCGATCGCCAATAGAAAAGACACTCGCGCTCTACCCGCTGTTCCAGTCGGACGTACACGAATATACGCTGACCGTGCCCGACAGTGAGACGTATCTGGACTTTAAGGCGTTCGTGCCCGAGGCGCAGCGCGAGGGCGCGAAGGTGGAGGTCACCTATCTCTCCAGCTGGGGCGGCACCGGCTCGCCGAGCACCGGCATCGAGACCACAAGCTCACCGACCTGACCGGCGAAGCAGCCCAGGAGATAAAGCGGATACTGCGCCGCTATGTCCCCGGCGGCGAGAGCTGGATCAACATTACCACCACGGATAAGGACGGCGGACAGCAGGTCTACCGCATCCGCGTCCTGCGCGACCGCTCGGTTCAGAACGTTACGCTCTACCGTGAAAAAGGTCACCGCGGACAACTCGCAGAACTTTTACTATTATGGCATCGCAAGGTGCGAATTCGATCAAAGACGCTCGAATGCTCCGTGGACGTGTCCGCAACGCTCGAGACGGTGTATATGACGTTTGGGATCGGCAACACGGAGTATTATGAGGTCACAGTAGACGGTGAGACGCTCGAAGAAAGCATAACGCTCAACGGCGAGCAGAAATCCGCCAGCCGCACGGTGTATACTCTGCCGCTCGACGGCGCAAAGACGCGCTTTACCATTGATCTTGTCTACGACGACGGGATCGTGGACCGCGTGGAGAAAACGTACAAGCTCACGATCAACCGCTCGCTGCCGGTGAAGGTGAAGTTCAACGTCACGCCGGAGGACGCGGTTTACAATGTCCTGCTGCGTGATGCGGACGACGCCGTGTACTATCCGCGGCTCGGCACCTTCACGCTCGGCCAAAAAGGAAAACTATGCCTACTCCGTTTCCGCGGTGGGCTATGTGGCGCAGACCGGCTCCTTCTGCGCGGAGAAGGACATGGAGATCGACGTCGAACTTATCCCCGCCGAGGCGAACCCGGACATTGACCCCGAGCTTCCCGCCGAGTGGGGCAACTTCCGCGGCAACGACGATAATAACGGCGTCACGGACGCCAAAACGCCGAAGAGCGCGGACGATGCCGAGCTTTACTGGGCAACGTCCATTGCGACCGGCGGTCAGGCCAACGGCGCGCCGGGTACGCCGATCATCATCAACGGCGAGCTTTACAGCTACTCGGGCAAGGAGCTGCTGCGGCTCGATGCGGAGACCGGCGAAATCCTCGCGCGCGGCGAGATGCAGGGCAGCTCGCCCTTCGCCATCACGCCTCCGGGCGTATGCCGAGGGCATGATCTTCGTAGCGCTCGGCGGCGGCATGGTGCAGGCGTTCAACGCGAAGACGCTGGAATCCCTGTGGCTCTATACCGACTCGCTCGGCATCGGACTCGGCGCGAACCAGCCGAACTGCCCGATCACCTATTCCGATGGCTGCATCTACACCGGCTTCTGGAACCGCGAGCAGGGCGCGGCGCACATGGTGTGTCTGACGATCACGGACGAGGACCCGAGCCAGCCGCTCGAGGCCAAGCAGCCGCTCTGGGTGCGCACGCAGTCCGGCGGTTCTACTGGGCGGGCGCACTCGCCACGGAGAAGTTTGTGCTGGTCGGCACGGAGGACGGCGAGAAAGGGGTATGAGTCGCAGACGAGTATGCTGCTCTCACTCAATCCGGTCAGCGGCGCGCTGCTCGACTCCATCGAGGGGGCTCAACGGCGACATCCGCTCGACGGTTTCCTACGACGCGGCGACCGACAGCTACTATTTCACCAGCGGCGGCGGCAGCTGCTACAGCGTGCAGGTCCAGGCAAACGGCCGCTTTGTGAAGGACAGCCTGAAGGAGATCCGGCTCGGCGGACGAAGCGTATCGACGCCGGTCATCTACAACGGCCGCGCGTATGTCGGCGTGCAGGGCGCGGCGCAGTTCAAAGGTGTACGATGGGCACCACATCGCCGTCATCGATCTGGCGTCGTGGAGCATTGCGTACACGGCCAACACCAAGGGCTGCCCGCAGACGAGCGGCCTGCTGTCCACCGGCTACGGCGACGAGGTGTATGTCTACTTTGCCGACAACTATACGCCCGGCTCGCTGCGCGTTATCCGCGATAAGCCGGGACAGACGGCACTGGCCGATCCCGTGTCGGAGACCTATACCTCCGCGGGAAAGCGGTACACCGTGGATAACTGCGCACCGGTGCTGTTCACGCCGCAGGGCGATCTCGCGCAGTACTGCATCGCGAGCCCCATCGTGGACAAGGACGGCACCATCTATATGAAGAACGACTCGAACCACCTCTTTGCCATCGGCAGCAAGGTGCAGTATCGAGCTGGTGCAGGAGCCGGACAAAACGCGCTACGACGCCGGAGAGATGTTTGACCCCACCGGCATGAAGGTCGTCGCGCATATGGCGAACGGCGCGGAGAAGGACATCACGAACTCCAAACTGCTTACCTGGGCGGACACGCCGCTGGAAGGGCGCGACATCAGCGTGCAGCTTACCTACTCGCTGCGGAACAGCTCTCTCACGGTGCTCGTGCCGGTCGTGGTCATCACCGACGCAGAACACGAGGCGCAGCGCAAGGCGATCGATGCTATTCAAGCCATCGGCGAGGTGACGCTCGAGAAGGAAGAGCAGATCCGCGAGGCGCGCGAGCTTTTATGACGCAGTCATCCCGACGCTGCAGGAGGAGATCAAGGACAGTCTTGTGATCCTTGAAACGGCGGAGAAGAAGCTCGCCGAGCTCATTGCCGAGCGCGACGCCGTGCGGGAAGCCGAAGCGTTGGTCGATCGAATCGCCGAACCGGTCACACTCGAGAGCGAAGAGATCATCAGCGCGGCGCGTACCGCGTATAACGGTTTGACCGTCCGGCAGAAGGAAATGTACTCGCCCGACCGCCTCACGCGGCTCGAAGCGCTGGAAGCAGCACTTGCGGAAAAGAAGAAGCAGGCCGCGGAGGATGCGGCCCGCGAGGAGGAAAACCGCGAGAAGATCGCCGCGGTGGAAACACTCATTGACGCGATTGGCACCGTGACGAAGAACAGCGGCCCGTCCATTACGGCAGCGCGCACCGCGTTTGATGCGCTCTCCGAGACACTGCGCGCCCGCGTGGGAAACTACAACGTTCTCCTTTGCAGCGGAAGCGGCATACAAACGCATTCTCACCAGCGGCGACCGCCCAACGCAGGGCGGCGGCGGCGTGACCCCTGGCAGCACCATCACCGGCGGGAACATGGGCGTCGCCGGCACGACGGCCGGCGGCGCGACCGGAACCACCGGCACGACCGGGACAAACCCGGCCGGCGAGACCGGCGCCGGTACGCCGGAGAGCGAAACGACCGTCACGGATGTCTCCGGCAAGACCGGCGGCAGGATCGAGACCGGCGTCACCCCCAGCGAGAATACGGCGGATACCGATTCCGGCTCCGGCCTCAGCTGGCTCTGGTGGGTGATCCCGCTGGTGCTCTGCGGCGGTGTCGTGCTCTGGCTGGTGCTCGGCAAAAACATGAAGGGGACGAGGACGAAGAATAAAGCGGCCTATCCCGAACAACAAAAAATCTGCGTCATCCCTCCGCTTTCGGCGGCGGGGATGGCGCAGCCACCCTATCGCAGATACTTTGAGCAAAGAAAGCCTTTAAAAAAGAAGGGCGGATAACATGGGAAACAAAATCGAAGAAGAGCCGTTAACCTCCTCACAACGCTCATAGTGCTGGCGGCTCTGTTCGGCTTTATATACATTGCCGCGGGGGGCACAGGCCGCGCCGCCGGGCGAGGGAGTATACCCGATCGCGCAGACAGCTCATTCCTTCTGCTCGACAGCGATCCCTCGCTCTCGGTAAGCACGGAGCTGCTGAGGCAGCCGCCAAGCCCGACGCCGGAACCGGCGGACGCGACGCCGGAGCCACCGGAGGATATGCCGGAGCTTGTGTTCACGCCGCCGGCCGACCGGCCGAGCGGTGCGCTCACGCCGAGCCCGTCGCCCGGCGACGGCAAGTCGGACGAGCCTGGCGGAACGGCGATCACACCGTGCCGACGGATCTGGTGTATTTCTATACCTCCATCGTCAA
>VOFC01000925.1_pt1 | contig 24658 bp, 35 predicted proteins | sample 5384161 | NCBI WGS metagenome assembly VOFC01 (sample SAMN12384722, study PRJNA508395) | human gut metagenome | isolation source: healthy gut B | host: Homo sapiens | reverse complement strand
TGGGTCGATAGCGTAACGCATATCATGTCCTTTACGATCGCCTACATGAACGATAAGTGATTCAGGTTTTCCAAGTTCTTTGCAGATAAGTTTAACAATGTCGATATTTCTCTTTTCGTTGTGTCCTCCGACATTGTATACTTCACCAACACGTCCCTTGTGGATGATAAGGTCGATAGCCTTGCAGTGATCTTCAACATAGAGCCAGTCACGAACGTTAAGACCTTCGCCATAAACTGGAAGTGGCTTATCGTTAAGGGCATTAGCAATCATAAGAGGGATAAGCTTCTCTGGGAAGTGGTATGGTCCATAGTTATTAGAGCATCTTGAAATAGTAACAGGAAGTCCATAAGTTCTGTGGTAAGCAAGAACAAGTAAGTCTGCGCCAGCCTTTGATGAGCTGTATGGGCTTGATGTATGGATTGGTGTCTCTTCTGTGAAGAAAAGGTCTGGTCTGTCAAGAGGAAGATCGCCGTATACTTCATCAGTAGATACCTGATGGTATCTCTGAATACCGTACTTTCTGCAGGCATCCATAAGAACCTGTGTACCAAGAATATTAGTTGTAAGGAAAACTTCCGGGTTCTCGATAGAACGGTCAACGTGTGATTCAGCAGCGAAGTTTACAACCATATCTGGATGCTCTTCTTCGAAAAGCTTGTAAACAGCTTCGCGGTCTGTGATGCTTTCCTTAACGAATCTGAAGTTAGGGTTAGACATAACAGGCTCAAGAGTTGAAAGATTACCTGCATATGTGAGGCAGTCAAGACAGATGATTCTGTAGTCTGGGTATTTGTTTAACATGTGAAATATAAAGTTACTTCCGATAAATCCGGCTCCACCGGTAACAATAATTGTCATAATTAATCTCCTTAATATTTAAAATGTGTTCTTATATGAAAAATGTTTTAACTAAATGTACTTAATTATTCATGAAGCTTGTCGACATATTTGCCGTCTAAGACATCCTTTAAGTACTGACCATACTGGTTCTTCTTTAATACTTCATATACCTTGAGGACGTCATCTTTGTTAATCCAGCCGTTTAAGTAAGCAATTTCTTCAAGACATGCAATCTTTCTGTGCTGATGAGTCTCAACAGTCTTAACAAAGTTAGTAGCTTCTACAAGGCTTTCATGTGTTCCTGTATCAAGCCATGTAAATCCCTGACCGAGAAGCTCTACATTTAAAGTACCCTTCTCTAAGTAGATACGGTTAAGATCAGTAATCTCAAGCTCGCCTCTTGCAGATGGCTTTAAGTTCTTAGCGTATTCAACAACCTTGTTGTCGTAGAAGTAAAGACCTGTTACGCAGTAGTTACTCTTAGGCTGCGCTGGCTTTTCTTCGATAGAGACAGCCTTTCCTTCATTATTAAATTCAACAATACCAAATCTTTCAGGATCATCAACATAGTAGCCAAATACTGTTGCACCCTTTCCTGATTCAGCATTCTCAACAGCTGCCTTAAGTCTTTTCTTAAGACCGTGACCTGCAAATATATTATCACCAAGAACCATGGCAACAGTGTCATTGCCTATGAATTCTTCACCGATAATAAATGCCTGTGCAAGTCCGTCAGGGCATGGCTGTACAGCATAAGAAAGATTGACACCAAACTGGCTTCCATCCTTTAAAAGCTCTTTGAATCTTGGAGTATCCTGTGGCGTAGAGATGATAAGAATATCTCTGATTCCAGCACTCATAAGAACTGAGAGTGGATAATAAATCATTGGCTTATCAAGATATAACATAGGATACTGGGCATGGGAGCTGGAGACATTTCCAGAAGAGTGGCTTCCGGCATTCAAGCTTGTTGATGAAGTCTGGACACCGTCTGATTTTGTTACGAATACTTTGAAGAAATATACAGACAAGCCTGTGATAACAGTCCCACACTGTGTTGCACCTGAGACAGATATTGTGAAGTTTGATAGAAAGCATTTTAATCTGCCGGAAGATAAGTTCTTATTCCTTGTAATGTATAACAGTGGAAGCGTTATGGAAAGAAAGAATCCGCTTGCCGCTATTAAAGCATTTAAAGAAGCATTCTGCAAAGATGAACAGATGAAAGAAAAATACAAGGATGTCGGACTTGTTATTAAGATAAGTGAGGCAGAATTATCTGCAGAAGATGAAAAGATTATTGGTTGTTCCACAGATATTAAAGACAATATTTAACTTAAATCCAATGACACCAATAATCAATATATACAGACAGATTCTTTACTATAAGGAAATTCCAGATTTGTCTACGTTATTGGTTGCTATTATAACAGGCGTTGTTTTTGTTATTCTGGGAGCAATTATATTCAGAAGAGGATTCGCAGAAGAGTTTTAATGTTTAAGAAAGAGAGATAAGTATGCTTAACAACGAGAATTCAATCGAAGTAAGGAATGTATCCAAAAGCTTTAAAGTGTATTTTGATAAAGGTAATGAACTTAAAGAGAAAATGCTGTTCTGGAAGAGAAACAGATATGAAAACAGAGTTGTTCTTAATAATATAAGCTTTACAGTAAAGAAGGGCGAGGCAGTAGGTCTTATTGGAAGAAACGGCTGTGGTAAGAGTACAACACTTAAGCTGTTGACTAAGATTATATATCCAGACAGCGGTTCTATTGAAATGTGCGGAAGAGTTTCAAGTCTTCTTGAACTTGGAGCAGGATTTCACCCTGACATGAGTGGAAGAGAAAACATATACACTAATGCTGCGATATTTGGTCTTACTAAGAAAGAGATAGATGAAAGACTTGAGGATATTATCGAGTTTTCAGAATTACAACAGTTTATTGATAATCCTGTAAGAACATATTCATCAGGTATGTACATGAGACTTGCATTCTCAGTAGCTATTAATGTTAATGCAGATATCCTTCTTATTGATGAGATTCTTGCTGTAGGTGATGCGAATTTTCAGGCAAAATGTTTCAACAAGTTAAGAGAGATTAAGGCTAACGGAACGACTATTATTATCGTATCACATGAATACCTGTAGATTATTACAAGCAGGCTATTAAGTTTGAAGTGGTTTCAAACCTCACAGATGTAGGTGTTACGAGAATTCCTCATAGTTGGGAACTTGATGTGGAATATCATGAAACTGCAGAAAAGAAAGAAGAACAGAAATAAGTATATTAGACAAAAGATAATGCTGGCAATTAATGTAATAATAAATGTTGGTTTTATTAAGGAAAGGAATGTGAAATGAAAAAAAAGGCAAAACCATGGATTAAGGTTCTTGGATTTATAGCTGGTCTTGCAGTTATATTAATGGTATGTGATTTTGTTTTTGCACAGACTGGTTATGTACGATTCATAATCCATGGAGAAAAAAAGGGTGGTTACGATACGATTGTAGTTGGAGCATCTCATTGCAGGGGAGCGATAGATCCACAAAGATTAGATGATAAACTTGGAACTAATACACTTAATCTTGCAATTCCAGGTGAATCAGTACAGGATTCATATTTTCTCATAAAAGATGCAGCTAAGAATAATGACATTAAGACCATTATATTTGATCTTGATTATCAGTATTGGTATTATGAGCAGCCTACTACACATTTTACTAAGTCTTTTATATATCAGCAGTTTACTGATCCGAAGGTAAAGCTTGAGTACATGGCTAGGAATTTTGATGTTCTGGATATGCGGAATGTATTAGTTAACAGGTTAAGTTGGAATATGTCAGTAAGTGGCGTTAAAAGAAATGTCAGCATGAAGACATCTGATGCATATAAGAATTATACAATAGAGTCTGCATATGGTGAGAATGGCTTTGTAGAGGGTGCAGATGGTCCATATGTTGGAAAGGGCTTTTTTGACAGACAGGGAACTGAACAGGGAAAGCTTCCACTGGTGAAGATTATATAGCTACATGGGTGGACAGATATGATGATGAGATAGATCCGGCTGTAAAGGAAATCTTTATGGACATTGTTGAATTTTGTAAAGACAATAATATAGAACTTATATGTGTCACATCACCTATAACACCTTCAGTAACTAAAACGCTTGGAATGTCAACAGTACATGATACTATGTCTGAATTCTTTGTTAACGAATGCGGACTTGAATATTATGATTTTAACAAAGCACTTATGAGTAGTGTTCCAAGAGATGACTGTGATTATGGTGATCAGGAAGGACATATGGGAGGACAGCTTGCTGAAATCTATTCAAAGGCTTTAGCTAATCTTTTATATGACAGAAAAAATGATGGCGTTGACGAGAGTAAGTATTTTTATTCAACATTTGAAGATATGTATAAAAATATGAAACAGGATTACACTAAAGAGACTGGAAACGAATGGAAAGGACTTTAATATGTCATTTGCGGTTGTAGGTTATTTTGCCTTTTTATTAATAGGATTGGTGCTGTATTATGTTTTTACCTAAGAAGGTAAGATGGATATGGCTTCTTGCCTTAAGTTATATATATTATTTTACATTCAGTATAAAGACATCTATATATATGGTATTTACTACGGTGGTTATATATATGGGTGGAATATGGCTCGATAAGATTATTACAGATAGTAATGCTTATATAACGGCTAATAAAGCATCTATGTCAAAGGAAGAGAAAAAAAGCATATAAGGATAAAACAAAAAAGAGAAAGAGACAGGCACTTCTTGTCGTATTGCTCCTTTGTTTTGGACAACTTGCGGTTATTAAGTATACAGACTTTGCTATTGAAAACATAAATAGTATCATAAGTCTGTTTGGTGGTCAGAATATGATTAATCTGCCAAAGTTTGCACTTCCTTTAGAATTTCATTTTTTACGTTCCAGTCTGCATCTTATATAATCGATGTTTATCAGGGAAAGTACAGATGCCAGAACAATGTTTTTAAGCTTGGATTGTTTGTTTCATTCTTTCCTCAACTCCTGCAGGGACCTATCGGAAGATATGACAGACTTTCATCACAGCTGTACGAAGGAAATTCATTTGAATTAAAGAATGTGCAGTATGGCCTTCAGAATATGCTGGGGTCTTGCTAAGAAAGTTATACTGGCAGACAGGGCAGCTGTATTGGTTAATATGGTGTTTGAAGATTATGATATGTATGGTGGTCTTCTTAATATTGTGGCTGTTCTTATGTATTCTGTTCAGTTATATATGGATTTTTCAGGTGGCATTGATGTGGTGATTGGTACCGCACAGATGTTTGGCATAACCATGGATGAGAATTTCAGACAGCCATATTTTTCGCGTTCTATAAGTGAATTCTGGAGAAGATGGCATATTACACTTGGTACATGGATGAAGGATTATATATTCTATCCTATGTCACTTTCTAAAGCCATGAATAAGTTTGGTAAGTGGGGAAAGAAGAACATTTTGGCAATGTAGGACGTACACTTCCTATATGTTTTGCTAATCTTGTGATATTCTTTGTAGTAGGTGTATGGCATGGAGCAGCATGTGGAAATATATAGCATATGGTATGTACAATGGTGTTATTATTGCTTTTAGTAATCTTGTTGAACCTTTATATAACAAAGCTTTGGATAAGTTACATATCAGAAATGATTCTAAACCATGGAAATTATGGATGATATTAAGAACATTTATACTTGTTAATATAAGCTGGTATTTTGACATGGGAACATCTTTAAGAGCTGCTCTCACTATGATTAAACAGTCAGTGGTAAGTTTCAGTTTTTCTCAGTTTACTGATGGAAGTCTGTTAACTTTAGGACTTGAAGCAAGGGATTATGTAATTATACTAGTTGGCTGTATAGTAGTGTTTATAATAAGTGTTCTGAAAGAAAAGGGTATAAACATAAGAGAGAGTATTGCTTCTAAGAATATAGTGATCAGATGGACATTGTATTATGTACTTATACTAGTTATAATAATGTTTGGATATACAGGTGGAGTACAGGCATTTATATATGCTAATTTCTAAAGAGGTCTGTCAAGGTTAAAGTTTACCTACAGCATATATTGAATAAGCGTATTACAGACCAGAATAGTAATTAAATGTAAGTCTGTAATAATCAGAATGGAGGATTTTCATGGACAACAATAATCAGATTAATGTTCAGGATATAATGAAAGAAATAAAAAAGGAAATAGAAGTTAAAGGTTACACTAATGACCTTTTAAGCTTTGATGATGTTATAGTAGATGTTGGAGCTATGAATGTAAATAAGTTTGATAAGGTTAAATTTAATGAAGATTTATATGTTGCTAATCATGAATGGGAGGTAAATCCATACAGACCGCTTCAGGGTAATAAAGCAGCAGTTTTCTTTAAGAAGGTTATTAGAAAGCTTGTTTATTTTTTTGTAGAGCCTATCGTAATGGCACAGGATGGATTCAATGCTTCTCTTGTAAGACTTATGAATCAGATGGGATGTTATATAGATGAACAGAACAAGGAAATAGCCGAACTTAAGAAGCAGATTGAAGAATTAAAGGGTGGAAAAAATAATATGCGTATTATTCAGATGCTGTCAACAATCGCATATGGTGATGCGGTGAGTAATGACACTATAGCTATGGAAAAAATTATAAAAGAAATGGGATATGATACAAAAATATATGCTGAAAGTATTGTACCGCCGCTTGATAATAAGACAGCTGTTAGCGTAGATAAACTTACTGATGTGCATCAGGGATGATATAATCATATTTCATATGTCTACTGGTAGTAAGCTTAATTATGATGTAGCAAAGTATAATTGCCGTAAGATAGTCGTTTATCATAATATCACACCTCCGGAATATTTTAGGAATTGTGATGAACGTTTTACAAAGATATGCGAGTATGGACTTGAAGGTGCAAAATATCTTGCTGATAAAGTGGATTATTGTCTTGCAGTATCTGAGTTTAATAAGCAGAATCTCATAGATATGGGATATAAGTGTGATATAGACGTTTTACCTATTATTATTCCTATGTCAGATTACGACAAAAAACCAGACAAAGATGTAATAAAGAAATATTCGGATGGCTATACCAATATTCTTTTTACGGAAGGGTTGCACCTAACAAGAAACATGAGAATTTAATAGCAGCTTTCTATTATTACAATAGATTATATAATAATAAATCAAGACTTATACTAGCAGGCTCCTATAAAGAGAATGATCCGTATTACATCAGACTTACAGAGTATACTAAGAAACTAGGTCTTGGAGAAGCAATTGTGTTTACAGGCCATATCAAGTTTAATCAGATACTTGCTTATTATAAAACAGCAGATGTTTTTCTGTGTATGAGTGAACATGAGGGATTCTGTGTTCCATTGATAGAAGCGATGAAGTTTAAGGTTCCTATAATAGCATATGATAAAACTGCAATAGCAGATACTATGGGATATAAAGGAATGATTATAGACGATAATAATCCTGTGTATGTAGCAGGATGTATAGACAGGGTTGTCAGGGATAAGGATCTCAGACAGCAGCTTGTAAACTGGCAGAATGAAAGATTACAAAGTTTTGAGTATAATAATATAGCTGAAATGTTTAAAAAATATCTCAGGGATTTCATTAATAAGAATAGCAGGAAATAGTGTAAAAATAAGTTTGATAGCTTATTTATCACACTCAGGATTTGTGTCTGTACATGTTTGACACAAGCTCGATATGCGCAAAAAGCATGCGCAGAAATGAGGATTAGTATGAAGAAGATAGGATTTGTTATTCCATGGTATTATAAAGATATACGTGGTGGTGCAGAACAGGAATTAAGAGGACTTGTCCAGCATCTGCATGCTGCAGGGGTTGAGGTTGAAGTTATAACAACATGCGTAAAGGAATTTGCATCTGACTGGACTGAGAATTATTTCAAAGAAGGAACAGAACAGATAGATGGAATAACAGTTAGAAGATTTAAAGTAAGAAAAGGAAATATGAAAGATTTCCATAGCGTTAATGCAAAGTTAATGCAGGGAAAGACTATTTCTTATGAAGAAGAAACAACGTTCCTTAAGGAGATGGTTAATAGTCCGGATATGTATGATTATCTCAGGGAACATAGTGAAAATTATCACAGGTTTGTTTTTATTCCTTATATGTTTGGAACAACTTATTACGGAATTCAGTCATGCCCATTTAAATCAATATTAATACCATGTCTTCATGATGAGGCTTATGCTTATTTCAGACATTTCAGAGAAACATTCAGGGATCTTAGGGGAATAGCATTTAATGCCGACCAGAGCAGGAGCTTGCCAATGAAATATTAGATTTAAGAGGCGTTAATCAGTTACTATTAGGAATAGGTATTGAGACAGACTTTGAATATGATGCTGATAGATTCAGAAAAAAAATATAAGATCAATTCTCCATATATTATTTATGCAGGCAGAAAAGATGAAGCGAAAAATATTAATACTCTTATCAGATATTTCGGGGAATATAAAAAAAGAAATTCGGACAAGATTCCTGATATTAAGTTGGTTCTTATAGGTGGCGGTGAAGTGAATATTCCGGACACTATTAAGAATGATGTGATTGATCTTGGGTTTGTTGATATACAGGACAAATATGATGCATGTGCTGGTGCGATATGTTTATGCCAGCCATCTAAGAATGAAAGCTTTTCTATAGTTATTATGGAGAGCTGGCTGACAGAAAGACCCGTACTTGTGCATAGTCAGTGCAATGTAACAAGTGATTTTGCAAGAGAATCTAATTCTGGCTTGTATTTTGACAATTATTTTGAGTTTGAGGGTTGTCTTAATTACTATATAGATAATCCACAGACGGCATCGCAGATGGGTCATTCTGGAAGACAATTTGTTCTTGATAATTTCAAATGGGATGTAGTACTTAAGAAATTTATGGATTTCTTAGAATTATAATTAAGATTATTGTGACATATATGTGTGCAAATTGTGTCGCAGGCTTTGCGCCAAAAAGCATACGCAGAAATGAGGATTATTATGAAAAAGATAGCGATTATTAACCAGAGATATGGACTTGAAGTTAATGGTGGTTCAGAGTTATATTCAAGAGAGATAGCTGAAAGACTTAAGGCTAAGTATGAGGTTGAAGTTCTTACTTCATGTGCAGTAGAGTATGTTAAGTGGTCTAATTATTATAAAGAAGGTGTTGAAGACATTAATGGTGTGACTGTAAGAAGGTTTAAGACAGAACACGAAAGAATTCCTAAGATATTCTCAGCACTTGATTCTGAGATGCTTTCTAATCCGGATGCACCTGTAGAACTTTCTGACAGATGGATAGAACATATGGGACCTTATTGTCCTCAGCTTGTTGAATATGTAGATGAACATCAGGATGAATATGAAGCTATCATTGTAGTAACTTATCTTTATTATACAGCAGTTAAGAGTATAGTAAGAATTAAGGATAAAGCAATCTTTATTCCAACAGCACATCAGGAACCATTTATACATTTTGATATGTATAAGAAGGTGTTTGGTGCGGCTGATGCTTTTGTTTTCCTTACAGATGAGGAGAAAGATCTTGTTCATTCTATATTCCACAATGAAGATGTACCATATGAAGTATGTGGAGTTGGGGTTGATGTACCATCTGAGGTGAGCGCTGACAGATTCAGAAAGAAATATAGCCAGTATAATCTTGATAATTATATCATCTATGTCGGTAGAATAGATGAAGGTAAAGACTGTCCTAGATTATTCAGATATTTTATGGAATATAAAAAGAGAAATAAAAACAGTGACCTTAAACTTGTACTTATGGGAAAAGCAGTATGTGATATTCCTAAGCATCCAGATATTATTAATCTGGGATTTGTAACAGATGAGGATAAGTTTGATGGTATAAGTGGTGCAAAAGCACTTATGTTACCATCTAAGTTTGAAAGTCTTTCAATATCTGTTCTTGAAGCTATGACACTTTCCAAGCCGGTTATTGTTAATGGTATATGTGATGTGCTGAAAGGACATTGCATTAAGAGTAATGGAGGCTTATATTATAAGAATTTCTTTGAGTTTGAAGGATGCCTCAATTACTTATATGAACATCCGGATGTATATGAAATAATGTGTAAAAATGCACGAAAGTATGTAGATGATTATTTCCAGTGGGATGATATTATGAAGAAGTTTGATGATATTATAGCAAAGGTGGGGAAAACTACTGCATAAGAAAGGTGAATTATGAAACAGAAGTTGGTTAGCTATTTTAAAGAAAAATGGCAGGATTATGCCAGTTTTATACTAATGATAATTATTATATTTGGCATGATGTATCATCTGATGGAATTAAGTAACTGTGAGCTTAATATACCACTTTTTTATATGGGTGGAGATGATATGGGTGTTATTGTAAATGCTAAACAGTTTACAGAACAATTCTGGAATCTGACATGTGACAGACTTGGCGCTCCTTATACAATCCAATATTATGATTTCACATCTTCCATGATGCATAATTCTGGACTTTTTATTATGAAGATATTTGCTGTAATTACAAAGGATGCTGCAGTAGCAATGAATCTGACATATTTATCTATATTTTTTATAGCAGGAATAATATCTTATTTTGTTATGAGAAATATAAAGATAAACTGTTGGGTAGCATCACTTAGTTCAGCTGTATTTGCGTTATCACCTTATATGCTGTTTAGAAATATAGGACATATAGTTCTTACAGAATGTTATTTTGTTCCTTTGTCAATACTTTTATGTATATGGATATATGAGAGGGATGACGTATTAACATTAGATAAAGATTTCTTTAAAAGAAAGATTAATTATGTAGCATTGTTTTTCACATTTTTAATAGCTAACAATGGTATAGCATATTATCCGTTTTTTACATGTTTTATACTGATGGTTACAGCCGTGTCAAAGCTTGCCAAAACAGGAAAAAATCAAGCAGGGTTTACGTGGCGTTGTAGCAGTAATAATGGTATGCTTTTTTGTAGTATTAAGCATACTTCCAGGTAAAATATATAATATAATGAATGGAAGCAATGCGGCTGCTGTAGACAGATCTGGTTTTGAACAGACAGAATTATATGGATTAAAGATTGCACAGCTTTTTATGCCATTAAATGGTCATGGATGGTATGATAAATACATTGATATATATAATGAGAATGCATTTCTTGTAACAGAGAATTCATCAGCTTATCTCGGAATATTAGGCATGATAGGTTTCATAGTTCTAATGTTTTGTCTTTTTACAAAGAGAGATTCACTGCTAAAGAAGAGATTAGCTTGTCTTTCAGAACTTAACATATCTATGGTTCTATTAGGAACGATAGGTGGACTTGGTTCAATGTTTGCATTCTTTGTAAGTCCGATGCTCAGAGCTTATAACAGAATTTCTATATTTATAGAATATGTTAGTATATTAGCTGTTGCCTTACTTGTTAACGAGCTTATACGTGTAATTAAAGATAACAAAAAGGTTGTTTCGGCATGGGCAAAACGTATATCTCTTGTTCTAACCGGCTGTATATTTGGACTTATGTGTTTATTCAGCATATGGGAAGGATATCCTCAGCTTGCAACACCAGCATATGATACTAATAAGATGAACTATATAAGTGATAAAAATTTTGTTGAGAATATAGAAAACAGTGTTGAAGCTGGCTCTATGATATATCAGCTGCCATATCATGAATATCCAGAATATGGACCTGTCAATGATATGTGGGATTATCATTTGTATATAGGTTATCTTCATTCTAAAACACTTAAATGGAGTTATGGTTCTATTAAAGGAAGAGATGAAGATAAATGGAATAAAAATGTTGGTTCGATGCCCATAGATAAGATGGTTTCATATCTTAAAGAACAGGGTTTTGCAGGAATATATATAGATAGAAGAGCATATGAAGAAGAGGAACTTACTACGCTGGAAGGTTCTCTTAAGCAGATACTTAATGAAGAACCTATGATAAGTGATAATGAAAATCTTAGCTTCTTTAAATTTTAATGTTTGTAAAATGATAAATGAAATAGATTAGTTACAAGATATATTTTTTCTATATAACGGAGGTGCGGGATGAAAATAAGATTGGCAGATTATGTTGCAGAATTCCTTGTTAATCATGGAGTAACAGATGTGTTTTCTGTAGTTGGTGGAGGTGCTATGCACCTTAATGATGCGCTGGGACACAATGAAAACCTTAAAGTTACTTATAACCATCATGAGCAGGCATGCGCTATAGCAGCAGAGGCTTATGCAAGAATTGATAACAGAATAGCGGCTGTATGTGTAACTACAGGTCCGGGAGGAACTAATGCACTTACTGGAGTTGTTGGTGGCTGGCTTGATTCCATACCTATGTTTATAATAAGTGGTCAGGTCCGTTATGACACAACTGCAAGATATGCGCTTCAGTATACAGAAACCCCCTTAAGAGCTATGGGAGATCAGGAGTATGACATAGTTAAATCTGTATCCAATATGACAAAGTATGCAACTATGATAGAGGATCCTAATGATATAAGATATGCTCTTGAAAAGGCATGGCATCTGGCAACAACTGGAAGACCAGGTCCGGTTTGGATAGATATTCCAGTGAATTTCCAGGGTGGTTTTATAGAAACAGATGAATTAAGGGGATATGATCCTGCAGAAGATGATAAGCTTCTACCACCAGAAGTTGGAATGGATATAATAGATGCTGTACTTGAAAAGATTAAGAATGCTAAAAGACCGGTTTTTCATGCTGGTTATGGTATAAGACTTTCAGGTGCTTATGATGTATTCAGAAAAGTTGCTGATGAACTTAACATTCCGATAGTAACATATTGGAATGCAGTAGATTTGATAGAAGATGAAAGTCCTCTTTACTGTGGAAGAGCTGGTAATATGGGAGACAGACCGGGAAACTGGGCAATACAGAATGCGGATCTTATTCTGGCTGTAGGTACAAGAATATCTATAAGACAGACAGGATATAATTGGAAGACATGGGCAAGAGCCGCTGAAGTTATAATGGTTGATATAGATAAAGCTGAGTTAAAGAAGCCTACTATTCATGTAGAAATGCCTGTGTGGGCGGACGCTAAGGATTTTCTTACAAAGCTTGAGAGTAAGGCAAAGGATATGGCACCTGTATCACATAGTGATGAATGGCTTGCTACTACACAGAAATGGAAGAAGAATTATCCGGTAGTACAGCCAAGACAGTGGGAAGAGAATGGATGTACTGCTAATGTATATGCATTTGTAAGATATATGAGCAGTAAGCTGCCAGAAAACAGCCTTACTGCAGTATCTAACGGAGCATGTTGTGTTGTTGGAAATCAGGCGTATGTTATCCAGAAGGGAAGCAGAATGGCAAATAATAGTGCCATTGCAAGTATGGGTTATGGACTTCCAGCTGCAATAGGAACATGCATAGGCGGTAAGAGAAGACCAACTATATGTCTTGAAGGTGATGGAAGTATTATGATGAATCTTCAGGAACTCCAGACAATCATAACTAACAAGCTTCCAATCAAGATATTCCTTATAAATAATAATGGATATCATTCAATAAGACTTACACAGAATAATCTTTTTAAAGAACATTGTAAGATAGGAATAGGTCCAGAATCGCATGACCTTTCATTCCCTGAATTTAAAAAAGATTGCAGAAGCTTTCGGCTATAAATATTATAGTGCTTCATCTAATGAAGAGATGAAGAATGTAGTTGATGAAGTTCTTAAGGAAGATGGATCTTTATTCTGCGAAATATTTACAGATACCAAGCAGGTATGGGAGCCAAAGAGCAGTACAAAGAGATTAGAAGATGGAACACTTGTAAGCCCTCCACTTGAGGATTTAGCACCATTCCTTCCTAGAGAAGAACTTAAGAAAATAATGTTTATTCCATTAATGGATGAGGAATAATAGTGTAAAAAATACCTGTGTAATGAGGATTAGTATAAAAAGCATATGCAGAATTAAAGGTTGGTAAAAAACATACGCAGAAATGAGGAATATTATGAGAAAGATAAGTATAATGGTACCTTGCTATAATGAGGAAGAAAATGTTGTGCCATTAAGTGAAGCGTTGATTGATATGTTTGCTAAAGATCTTCCAATGTATGATTATGAGATATTATTTATTGATAATGATTCAAAAGATACTACGAGGGTTAAGTTAAGACAGTTATGTGAGAATAATACAAAGATAAAGGCTATATTTAACGCAAAGAATTTTGGACAGTTTAATTCACCTTACTATGGAATATTGCAGACAACAGGCGATTGTACAATTCCAGTATGTGCTGATTTTCAGGATCCTATAGATGTTATTCCACGACTTGTTAAGAAGTGGGAAGAAGGTTACAAGATAGTATGTGCTGTTAAGTCATCAAGTAAGGAAAATCCAGTTATGTATTTCCTTCGTTCATGCTATTACAAGCTTATAAAGAAAATGTCATCTGTTGAGCAGATAGAACATTTTACAGGATTTGGTCTGTATGATAAGTCTTTTGTAAAGGTATTAAGAGACCTTAAGGATCCTATTCCTTTTATTCGTGGAATAGTTGGTGAATTAGGGTTTAAAAAGACAGAGATTGAGTATACACAGGCACAGAGAAGAACTGGTAAGACACATAATAATTTCTTTACTTTATATGATGCTGCTATGCTTAGCTTTACTTCTTACACTAAGATTGGTTTAAGACTGGCAACATTTGTTGGTGCTTTTATTGGTTTTATAAGCCTTATAGTTGCTATTGTGTATCTTGTTCTTAAACTTGTGTATTGGAACAGATTTGCAGCAGGTATGGCACCTCTTATAATACTTGTCTGCTTCCTGGGAGCTATGCAGCTCATATTCATAGGTCTTATGGGTGAGTATATACTTAGCATGAATAAAAGACTTATGAACAGACCGCTGGTTGTTGAGGAAGAGAGACTTAATTTTGATGAAGATAATACTAAATAATAAATAGGTTTTAAATTTGATATGCATAAAAGATGAGCGCAGAAATGGGGATTACTATGACTAACTTAGAAAAGGCACATAAGATAAACAGAATACTTATGAGAAAATTGCATTCAGTATGTGAAGAATATGGAGTTACATATTTTTTATGATTCAGGTGCTCTTATAGGAGCGGTAAGACATCATGATTTTATACCATGGGATGATGATATTGATGTAGCTTTTACCAGAGAAGAATATAATAAACTTAAATCCATACCTAAAGAAGCATGGGGAGAGGATTTTGAACTTGTTGAAGTTAAAGATATTGTAAAGGACAGCTTCTTTGATTTTCCTACAAGACTTGTTTATCTTGGTGACTCAATACCTCTTCAAAGCTATGATAAAGTAAAAGGACATGTTCAAAAAAGTATAAAGATAAGATGGTACTTGATTGTTTTGTACTTGATAATGCCTATGATTCAAAGTTAAAACAGTTAATATTAAGAATGCGACTTACTTTTATATATGGTCAGTGTATGGGTCACAGGGATTCTATTGATTATTCTGAGTTTGGAACAATTACTGGACTTGGTGTCAGTTTTTTTGCGGCTATAGGAAGACACAGGTCGCTTGATAAGCTTAGGGAAAAGTATTCTAGAATCAGTCAGTCTGTTAAAGGAAATACTAAGCATTATTTTTACAGTAACTATCCTATGCCAGAACTTAAGAAGTGGGTGGAAAAAGACTGGTACAGAGAAACGGTACCACTTAAAGTAGGTGATGATTACTTTAACTGTCCAGTAGAATATGATAAAGTACTCAAGGAATGTTATGGTGATTATATGCAGTTTCCACCTGAAGAAACAAGAGTACCTATGCATGTAAAGCCAGATGAACAATATAATTATTAAATAATATTATCAAATATTGATATTGAGGGGATTATGGTTAGTGTAATTAATACATTAACATTATATAATGACAGACAGGAATATTTTACTAAAATTTCTGCGGAATGGAGAGTATATGAAAATACCAGAAAAGCTAAAAGGTATTACAGGCGATTTTATGTACAGCATGATGGGACTCATTGTTATGAATGGAGTAATACAGCTTGCATTATATCCATTTTTAAGTAAGCAGTTAGGAACAGATGAGTTTGGAATTGTTCTTACTCTTATATCTTTCATATCAATAATGGGTTCAACTTTTTGGTACGGCAGCTAATTATTCACGAATGGTAACAAGGATGAAAGGGCAGGATAGTAATGGAGACTATAATATTTTTCTGCTTCTTATAGCTGTTTTATCAGTTTTCGTTTCTATTGGTGGTCTTGTATGGCTTCATAAGTTTAGCATAATAGCAGAAATTGGTTATTTTATACTTATGATGGTGACAGTATTAAGGTATTATTCTGATGTTGAGTTCAGACTTAATCTTAATTATAAAAAGATTCTTTTTTATTTTATCTGTTCATATCAGTAGGATATCTTATAGGTATAGGATTATTCTTTGTTACTCATTCATGGATTATTGCTATGCTTTGTGGTGAATGTCTTGCAGTTGGATTTGTTATAATCACTGGAAGTATATACAAAGGGGATCTTTTCCATAAGAGTGAGTATTTTAAGGATAATATGAGATCTCTTTTAATACTATCTCGGAACAGAACTTATAGCAGCTGTTATTCTTAATGCTGACAGATTAATACTTCAGGCTATTGATGGAGGAACATCAGTAACAATATTTTATGCTGCAACACTTATAGGAAAGATGGTTTCACTTATATCAACACCACTTAATGGTGTTATAATAGGACATCTCACGAAGTATGAAGGTGGAATAAAGAAAAGCACATTTGTAAAGCTATGTCTTGGAAGTGTGGTTGGAAGCCTGATTCTTAATGTATTCTGTTTTGGCGTTTCATTTGTGTTTGTAAGAATAATGTATGCAGATATATTTGAACTTGTTAAACCATATTTGTGGTGTGCTAATCTTGGACAGGTATTTTATTTCATCGCCAATACATTAACAGTCATATTGTTAAGATTTACTGAAGAAAAGTATCAGCTTGTTATTAATATATTATTCCTTATAGTGTTTGTTGTGATAGCTATACCTATGACAATTGCATTAGGGTTATGGGGAATGGCAATAGCTCTGGTTGTGGTTAATCTTATTAAAATATTAATAATTATGGCTGTTGGATGTGCAAAGATATAATTTAAAGAAGAAAATTAATAAAGTTAAATGGAAAAACTTTTAAAAAGTAAAAATGTAAATTAAATTGGAGATTTATGAAAAAAATTATTGGATGTAAAAAAGATTAAATTATAATATATTTCTTTGCTTTATTAATTACAGGATTATTTTTTGGAAATAATATAATTCAGTATCAGGGAAAAAAAGCAGCATTAATTATATTATTATCAATAACAGCAGCTGTTATTGTGCTTACCATATTATCTAAAATATTTGTTAATATGATAGGACAGCTTGCGATGGGATTGATACCATTTTATCTTTTTATCGCAGTTTCGGTTTTATTTAATAATGATAAATGGAATTATGAGTCAAATTTCTCAAAAAAGTTAATTATTTGTTTTGGTATTTACACATTTGTATTAGTTATATCTTTGATAGATATGTGTTCACACTACAATAATAACAAGGTGTATGAGTGGATAAAAAGAAACAGAGTAATGCTTATTGTTATGGTTATAATATGTGTATCCAGAATTCCATTTATGAATCTTTTTACAAAGATGGGATGCTGGAGAGTATTATTACAGAATGGGACTGGCACTTGAGAATTTTGATTATTCAGGGATAGATGTCTTTTTTTTGATAATTATGGTTTATGTGGACATTCAGCGTCATTGTTCTGTATGATTTATATGATAGGAGAAATGATATATCCTGGACATATTATAGGTGTTTCTATTATTAATCTTATATTAACAGCTATAACTATGTGGTGTGTATATAAGATTATTATTAAGTTGACTAGTAGTGTTTCAAGAACTTTATGTGCTATATATACGCTTATAATTTCTTTTGCACCTATTGTATACACATTTACTATGCATCTTAATCTTGATTATACGATGGCTATGTTCGTGATAATGGTTATATGCTCTTATATGTATGAAAAACCATTATTAACAGGTATACTATCAATTATATGTTTCCAGACAAAGGAGAATGCACTTGTTGTAGTTGCTGGTATAGCACTTGGTGAAATAATAAGACATATACTCAAATATAGAAAACAAAGTCTGAAAGTAATATTTACAGATCTTAGATTGTATGCCACACTTGCTGCAGCCTTAGTCCAGTGGATGTATTTCAGATTATTTGGTAATAACTGGGTTGCTACAGGTGAACAGGAAGCAGGTGGATTATTCAAATGGAATAATAATGGTTCGGAATGTTTAGGTTTTAATCCATCGTTCATTATTATGAAATTTAAACAACAGTGTATATTAAATTTTAACTGGATTCCTGTTTTGATTATAATAACTGGTACTATATATATAGTTTTTAACCATAAAAAACTAAAGAAAAATGGTACTTATATGATATGTCCAGTTATTGGTGCACTTGTAACACATTCTCTGTTTTCATATCTGTATATAACTGGTACATGCACAAGATATAATATAATAAGTGATATACTTATATATATTATCGCCATATATGTAATTAATAAGGTTAAGGAAATATATGACTGTAAACATGACGTATCAGATAATAAGGTTTACAATAAAGCCAGGAAGATATTAGATAGTGTTTTATTATGTTTATGGTGTATGATTCTTGTTATGGAATGCTTTATTACGATAGATCCGTTATCAAATCTGGTGTTTTTAAATGCTGATTCAGTGACACGTGATACTCTTATTATGACAATGGTCAATGATGAGATGACATATGGAGAATCTCTTATTCATAATACACAATATCATGGTTATGACAAGTCAATGGATGTTATGTTAAAGAATACAGATTATGACCCGGACACAACAGATATTTATCTGTACGATGATGATGGTGTGTTCATATGCGGTAATGTTCCATTGTACTATCTTAACTGGGATATAGTTAAGAAAAAACGAGTATTTTACAGTAATAACAATACCAAAAAGATGAATGATTATCATCTTATATCTACTCTTGCTAAAAAGGGTGAGAAGATGCTTAAAGATAATAAACTAAAAGAAAAAGCGTTATTTGTTGTAACGACATATTATGTAGACAGAAGCATTGATATTAATTATTCCTTGGATGTATTAAACAGGTATTATGATATATCAGAAAGAAAAAACGGCTTCAACATATCGTGGTGGAATATATTATTATGAATTGACATTAAAGTAGAATGGATGTGTGAATAATATAATTAATAGCTAATAATAAATATCAGCTGATAAATATGACCTGATTAATTTTAAATTTATAGGGAGTTGATCATGATATCAAAGAGTAGTCTTATTAAATCAAAGAAATTTTATGAGATTGTTTTCTTATGTTGTGCATTGGCAGGTATAATAGCCTGGGCAGCAGGTATAGTGCTTTTTGGAAGTGATGGAAGACAATTTGATATATTTTTCCGTAATACAGAAGATTTTTTTGCAGATATAACTAATGTAATAGGTTATTCGGCAAACAGGAATACGTATGTAGAAACTTATTATCTTGGCGCATGTGAGAGGGGGCTTATCCGGCTATTGTATATCTTATGGCTTATATGTTATCAAGAATAATAGATATGCAGCCTTATTTTGATAATGATTACTTTCTGGATATGTATCAGGATACGCGCATATTAATAATTATCATACTTATACTTATAGTTAATATGATTGCATTATATGAACTTATAAGAAGTTGCAAGAATGGCAATAAAGCGGTAAAGATAATGACATCTATAGCATTCTGTCTGTCTATGCCAGTTATATTTACAATAGAAAGAGCTAACTTTTTATTGATGACATTATTCTTTATTCTCTTTTATATATTTAATTATGATAGTGAGAATAAAATTAGAAGAGAATTAGCACTTATATCGCTTGCTATGGCATCAGCACTAAAGCTTACACCAGCTGTGCTTGGAATATTACTTTTATATAACAAACAATGGAAGGAAGCTATAAGAACAGTAATATATGGTTTGATATTAGGAATGGTACCATTCCTGTTTTTCCATGGTGGACTTGTTAATATAGGAAGAATGTTCCATAATGCAGCATTAAATGTCCAGGCATATTCAAGTACTGAAGGAACTACAATAGTAGCTGCGTTAGTCGCTTTTGGGGTTAATGCAACCGATGGGATGATAAAGATTGTAAAATGTATAACATATGTTATAGTTTTATTGCTATTTATACAGTGTCTTTTTTATAAGGAAAAATGGGAAGTTATTATGGCAGTTTCAATGGTTCTTATAATAGCGCCTTCTCATTCAGGATACTATTGCATAATGTATCTTATACCAGCCGCGATTGCGTTTCTTAATGCGAAAGAACATTCATATTCGGATTTACTGATACTATTTTCGATTATTCTTATTGTTATGGATTTTCAATGTGATTTATTTGAATATGTATTGAATTATCATCTTGCCATAATGCTTACTTGCAGTTTTGCTTATAAGAGGATTCGTGCGGATGTATGATGTTATAAAACATAAGTCAGATAACAGCATGGCTAAGTAACATATAAAGGTTAAGGTAAAACACCAGAGGGTAAATATCCTCTGGTGTTTTTATATTGTGTAAAATAAGTAAAAATAATTACAAGCTTAATATAATTTATTCAATGCTCGCAATAAAATCTTAAAAAGTCTTAATATTATATTAATTATTTACACATAATTATACTTGTTTTCTTTAAAATACTTTACTAATTATATAATTTATGTTAGTATTATCAATTGTGAATGTGAAAAAAATGTGAAATATATAAAAAAGGAGTTAAATATGAATGTGTTATCAAGTGCATTAGGATATGTAATGGCCTTTTGCTATAAGATTATAAGTAATTATGGAATTGCAATTATTCTTTTTACACTTATAAGTAAATTCGTGCTTTTGCCAGTATCTATATGGGTTCAGAAAAATTCCATTAAGATGGTTAAGATGCAGCCTGATATTAACAGGATAAAAGCAAAACATTTTGGGGATAAAGATTCAATAGCTGATGAACAGTCAAAGCTTTTTAAGAAAGAAAAAATATAATCCATTGGCATCACTTATTCCATTGGCTGTACAGATTATTCTATTACTTGGCTTAGTGGCAGTTATATATCATCCGTTGGATTATCTTCTTCATTTGCCATCAGATGTTATAGATGCATTTAATTCATTAATAGTTTCACTTACAGGGGTAGATCCTGAATCATCGTCTATTCAGCTTGCTGTAGTTGAAAGTATTAAGAATGGAACATATGAAAGCCAGTTTCTTGCACTCCAGTCACAGTTTAATGGTGTTGATATAGCTGGGATTCTTGCAGAGGTTAAGACTCTTAATATGAATTTCTTAGGAATTAATCTTAGCTGGGTTCCATCAGAAGTAGGTGGGATAGATATTATTGTACCTGTAATAGCTGGATTTTCTGCATGGCTTTTATGTGTTGCACAGAATGCAAGTAACGTATTACAGGCAGAACAGAGTAAGCTTAATAAGTATGGTATGATGATATTTTCAGTAGGTCTGTCGTTATATTTGGCTGGTTTGTGCCAGCAGGTGTAGCCTTTATTGGATTGCAAGTAATATATTTGCTATTGTTCAGTTATATCTTCTTAACTGGGCGATTAATCCTAAGAATTATGTTGATTATGAGGCTCTTGAGGAAACTAAGAAAGAACTTGCAGAGATTGAAGCCATAGGTTTCTGGTACGAAAAAGGTAAAAGAAACAAAGAAGATATTAAGAGAGAAAAAGCTGATTATAAAAAGTTTTTCTCTGTTGTTAATAAACATCTTGTCTTCTATTCTGAAAATAATGGATTTTATAAATACTTTAAAGGAATGATTGAATATATTCTTAAGAATACCAACATAGTAATACATTACATAACAAGTGATCCTGATGATTCTATCTTTAAGAAGGCAGAAAAAATAGCCGTATTAAAGCATATTATATAGGTGAAAAAAGAAACTTATAACACTTATGATGAAGCTGGATGCAGACGTTGTTGTAATGACTATGCCTGATATTGAGAATTATCACATTAAAAAAGAAGTTATATCAGAAAAGATATTGAATATATATACATACCACATGGAATGGATAGTCTGAATATGACAATGCGAACTGGTTCGATGGATCATTTTGATACTGTATTCTGTACGGGTAAAAATCAAAAAGGAAGAAATTGAAAAAACAGAAAAGGTATATGAACTTCCTAAAAAAAATCTTGTTGAATGGGGATATTGCCTGCTTGATTCAATGAGAGATGATTACAATAAAATGGAGAAAGGAAAATGATATTAAGTCAATACTTATTGCTCCATCATGGCAGAAAATAATCTTAAAGATAATGAAGATTATAAGCAAAAAAATTGATGAGTTTGTTCATGAATATGTATATAATCTTGGAAACAGTGCACAGGTAGGTGCAGATTATATTATTAACGCTGTTGTAAGAAAAATTAACGATAAAAAGAATAAAGAATCCAAATAATTATTGAGGAGGAGTTTATGAGAGATGATAACAATCCGGCTGAAAAGTCAAAAAAAAAATATAGTTTTGTAGAAAGAATACTTTTGCTTTTACCTCCAACAATATTTCTTATATTTACATTTGCTATATATATGCCAAGTTCCTTATTCATAAGTAATATTGATGACTTTGCACTTGATTACATAAAGATTGTTCCATTGATTGCGCTTGTTTCAGTTGCTGTATTGGTAATTGTATATATAATTGGATTAATTATACCAATCAAAAAGATTATTTTATTCATATGTATTACTTGTATTTAGCCTTGGCATTAGGATTTTATATTCAGGGAATTTCCTTAATCCGGCCTTAATTCACTCAATGGTAAGGAAATTGCCCGGTCACAGTATAAGATAAATGGCATTATAAGCATAATTGCCTGGATATTGGTTTTTTGTAGTGCCTCAGGTTGTTTATGCTATAAAAGAAAATATTATGTCACTTATCGTAAAATGGGGAAGTCTGTTTGTAACAGCAATGCAGCTTGTTTCACTTGTTGTATTATTATTAACTACACATAAGGTAGTATCTAACGATTTTGCTGTTACTAAAAATGGTGAATTTGAATTGTCTTCAAAAAATAATACAATTATGTTTGTTGTGGATACACTTGACGCAAGCTGGTTTGAAGACATGCTTCTTCCAAATGAAGAATATAAGGAATCATTAAAAGATTTTACATATTTTGATGACGCAGTTGCGGGTGGTGCTCCTACAGTACTTGGTATTCCAACATTACTTACAGGAAAAATAGATATGGATGCCTCACGTGATACAAGTGAGTATTATAAAGATGCATATGAAAGTTCTTCTTTGTTTGCGGATATGCAGAAGAGTAATTGTAATGTTAAACTTTTTACTGAATTTTATTACCTTGACTATTGCGATAAAAATAGTGTTGATAATCTTAAAATGGAACAGAAATATGTCATTTCTTCAAGAAGAGGTTTTATGGAATGTCTTTATAAGTTTGTTTCATTTTTATGCTATGCCACAGTTTTTGAAACAGAATTTCTGGTTATATTCTGGTGAATTTAATCAGTATATTACGTTGGAAGATAATACTTCTAATCTTTATAAGCTTGATGATGCACAATTCTATCAAGATTTTAAGGAAAAAAGGCATAACAACCCAAAACGATAAGGATACTTTTTGTAATGTATCATCTTAATGGAGCTCATAGTCCATATGTCATGGACGAAAATGCACAGGCTGTTCCTTCAGACTCGATAGGTGTAGATAGCCAGATAAGAGGTATCTTCAAAATTATAAAGGAATATATGGATGAGCTTAAAGCAAAGGGAATATATGACAGCAGTACTATTATAATAACGGCAGATCATGGAGGAATTGACCTTTATTCTAATCCTGCAATTCTTGTTAAAGAAAGAAATGCTAATCATGATGAGATGGTTGTAAGTGATTCAAAGATTACATTTACAAATGTAAACAATACTATCGCTTCCTCAACTTTAAAAGATTCATCAGCTTATGGTGAAAATGTGTTTGAAGTTGGAGATAAGCAGATGGTCAGATTCCATGTAGCACCTAATGACCTCACAGAGAATGTATTTAAGGATAATGCATATGCGAAGGAACAATTATGGTCATTACTTATTATACCGGCAGATAAGCGTGCCGATGAAATAGGCTCTTTTATTCTTGTGCCATACGATCAGTATGATGAAATGATAAAAAATATAATGTACAAAATAATTAGTAATAATAAATCTAATATAGGAGGAAAATCAAAATGATAATGTTTACAAATATGGTAAGTGGGTATCTCGATCCATCAGTTATGACATACGCCATTCAGGGCGATTGCAGGTGTTGTAATTGCAATAGGTGCTGTTGCAGGTATTTATTGGAGAAAGGCAAAGAAAAAGGTTAGTGATAAGCTTGGTATAGATGAAAACAAAAACAAAGAAGTTGAAGGCGATGATATTATACTTAATACAAAGTCTGAAGATAAGTAATTGTATGTTCTATAATTTGGAATCAAAAAGTCCAGAGTGTAATACTTTGGACTTTTTGATTAATTATTATTGTATTTTTGTAAAATAACAAATATAGATATTCATGTTATCAAATCAT